>SL_8KL_010_SEDDRAFT_10000312_pt1 | contig 41954 bp, 35 predicted proteins | sample SodLakKL_010_SED_4_FD_11160 | JGI IMG/M metagenome (IMG submission 11160)
GGAGTAGTTAGCGGCCTGGTGGCGCTCCTGGACTTCAAATCCAGTGGCAGGGCAGCCCCCTGCGGTGGGTTCGATTCCCATCTACTCCCGCCAATAAAATCATTAACAGGGCAGGCCAATAGGGCAGGCCTGGAATTATTTGACAACGATTACAGTGCAATTTTTTGCTTCCTGCACTATAGCATTACTGACACTGCCCAGGAACATTTTTTGCATACCGCTTAGTCCTCTGCTGCCAATTATAATCACATCAAAACCTTCTTCGGCAGCCATACTCATTATCGTAGATGAAGGGTGGCCTTTTTTTAAAATGGTGCGCGCCTTAATATGCTTTTCTTCGAATACTTTTAAGGCTTCTTGCAAGATCATTTCTCTTTTTTCAACATCTTCTATAATCCGCTTATCAATACTTTTGCTGTCCAGAACTGCTACGGAACGGGTTTTGCCGTCCCTCCCGTAAGCAGTGAGGTCTAAACTACCTTCGTCAACGTGAATAACGGCTACTTCATCGATATTAATGCCCTCTGCGAACATTGCAGCCCTCTCCAGCGCCTTACGACTGTGGGCGGAACCGTCTGTGCAAACCAGGATTTTCATATACTGTCTCTCCTTTCAATTGTTTATAATATATTAATATCGGTATTTATTGTATCTATATATTACCATAAAAGGTGAAATAAAAAGAGGAGGGCCTGGGAAGTGCTTTTTAACAGGTTTGATTTAGTATAATTAGTTCGGCTTCTCAAAGAATTGCCTGTTCAGGTTTCGAGGTAGGATTCAGCCCCCTTCCCGCCGAAATTCTTTAAGCACTGGAGTTGATTAACAAAACACGGGGCCTTCCGGTAACAGGATTGGGCCAACCGCCGGTAATCAAAAAAGGGAGGTTGTATACAAATTGGATCTGAATAAGTTGAGCAGAGAACAGCTTGAATACCTGCTGGCAGATTTTGCTAAGAGGTGGCTGGCTCACGATGGGGTCTGGTTTCAGCAGGTTGAACAGGCTTACGGCATGGAAGAAGCGATCCGTCTCGATACCGGGGCCTGGGAAATGTTTACGGTCTTAGAAGCCCGCAGGATTATGGACTTTTTAGGCCTGGAGTCGGGAGGCGGCCTTGATGCCCTTAAGCAGGCCCTCCAGTACAGGATGTACAGCTTGATAAACAGGCAGGAGCTAATCGAACCGGGCAGGGACAAGATCATTTTCAAAATGAACGACTGCCGGGTCCAATCGGCCCGCCGGCGCAAACAGATGCCCGAATTCCCATGCCGGCCGGTGGGGTTGGTAGAATACTCCGGTTTTGCCCGCACCATCGACCCGCGCATTGAGACAAAGTGCCTTTACTGCCCGCCCGATCAGCATCCTGATGACAGCTTCTGCGCCTGGGAATTTACTTTGAACAGCAAAGAAAAATAAAAGGTGAAAAGTATATATGCAGGACTAATTCCGGGCCGCAGCTTATTAAAGAAGGGACGCTTCCGGTAAAACTTAAGGTCAGCAGAAACTATTTATTTGGGTCAAGTTTGAAACAGGGGTGGAAAAATAATTGCAAACCTGGTTGCATAATTATAATATTATGATATAATAATACCAGTAGGAGGAAACCTTAATGGATGCTCTAACAGAGATGGATAAAATCAGGGAAAAGGCAACCCTGCTTAAAGCCCTTTCCAACCCGGTCCGGCTTTGCATTATCCGTGAACTTATCAAACGGGGCGAGTGCAACGTATCGGCGATGCAAAACTGCCTGGAACTTTCTCAGTCAACCGTGTCTCAGCACCTGGGTCGGTTGAGGGATATGGGGATTATCACCTTTGAACGCAAGGGGACCGAAGTTTATTATCGGATTTCCAGCGAAGAAGCGGCAGACATTATTAAGGTTCTCTTTGAAAATGACTTTTAGAGGCATATTAAGGGATTTGCCCGAAGGAGGTTTTTAAAATGCTGCAGGTAACTGAATCTGCAAAGGAAAAAATTAATGAAGTGTTAGCGCAGGAAAAAGAAGTCGATGATGCTTATGTTCGTGTTTATGTAAGTGGTGTCGGCTGAGGAGGCCCCAAGTACGGCCTGACTCTGGATGAGTCGGTTCAGGAAGAAAAAGATATTGTCGAAGAAAAAGGCACCATTAAGTTTGTCTTCGACAAAGAAATTTCTGCATACCTTGAGGGCAAGGTTATTGATTTCCATGCAGGGCCCCGCGGCGGCTTTTCGATCACTGATGCCGCTCCAGGAGGACCTTGTGACGGTTGTTCATGTTAGTTTTTCTTTTAAGCTTTGATTGAAGGCGTCAAATTAAACAGGAGGTCCGAAAATGGCAACAAAAAAAGAACAAGTTTATAACTGCCAGGTCTGCACCAATGTTGTTAAAGTGGTTGAGCATGGTGTAGGGACACTGGTTTGCTGCAATAAACCGATGGAACTGCAATCTAAATAGTGCTGTTCAAAAAAAGGTTTCTGTCATAAAACACTGCCTTTTATAATAAAACCGGGGCGCTTTGAGACTAGTCGCCCCGGTTTTATAATTCTNCCAACCGTAACGGTAGCGATCAGNCGGCCCCTGTTTATCCTTGTCCCCTGCAATGTTAGAATAATCCATCCCTATTATGAACCTTTGGACCAGAAAAACTTGGGCATCTTACTCATGTCCTGACCGTTCCGGGTCCGCATCGGTAGGGGTGGATATTTTTTCTGAGTCACCAGCGAAATAACAATCAGGGTCAAAAAGCTGATTGCTGCTGCCGGGATCAGGGATATGAAAATGGCGTCATCCCTGGCCCAGTCCATGTAGACCTCGCCTTCAACCACAACATCCATATTTGCTTGCATAGTCTCAGGCAATACCTGCTGGTAGACAATCATCCAGGCGGCCAGGCCGGTAAAAAATGAACTGATGGCGCCGGCAGTATTGGCCCTGGTCCAGAAATAACCGATGATATAAGCACCGGCAACGGTGGCCAGCTGGATTCCGCCGGAGAGGACGATCAGCTTGTATACGGTTTCAAAATAAAGCGCAATCGCCATGGCCAGCAGAGTCACTACCGGCAGCGAAAACCGGACCACTTTCAGGACATCAGTTTGAGAAGCGTCCGGTTTTATATAGCAGTAAATATTATGCCCGATCAGGGTGGCGATGATCAGGGCGCTGTTGCCGGAGGTGCTGATGATTGCTGCAGCCAGGGTGACGATGAATAACACTCCGGCCCAGGGCGGCAGGAAAGTGTAGGCAGCCCAGGGCAGGACATTTTCCGCTTCCGTGACGGGTATGCCCTCCAGCATCCCGGTGGTGTATACGGCGATGCCAATCAAGACCGGGATCATGCCCACACTCAGGTAGAGAACTCCGCTGACCAGGAAGCCGGCCACGGCGGTTTTTTCCGTTTTTGCCGCCAGGGCCCTCTGCATCAGGACCTGGCTCGGCACATCGCCCAGGGACAGGGCCGCCCAGGCTGAGATGTAAAGTAGAATGCCCAGCAGTCCGGTGTACCAGAGGTAACCTTCTTCTCCGCTTTCCATCCGCATCGACCAGGTCGGTAGTTCGGCCCAGTTTTCGCCGGTCCGCCACAGTTCTCCCAGCCCTCCTACTTCGCCAACCACTGAGGGTAGAAGAATGATCAATCCGATCAGGATCAAAGCAAAAGCAATTGTATCTATGCGGGAAAGAGCCCACAAACCGCCTAAACCGGTCACCACAATAATAACCAGGGTGGCGATAATAACCGCCACCTGCAGGTCGAAACCTGTCGTCAGGTAGACGATAATGCCCAGGGCCACCAGCTGGCCGCCAAGCCAGGCCATGGCGGAGAGAATTTGGATCATGGTATAGAGAAAACCGCTCAGGTTGCCATAGCGGTGATTAAAAAAATCAGTAATGGTCGTATACTTAGCCTTACGCATGCGGTAGGCAAAAAAAATGCCGATCAGGACCATGCAGAGGGCCGGGGCCCATGGGTCAAAGATAACACCCTGCATCCCGAACAGGAAAGCATAACCGGCTGCCCCCATCATGGCCCCGGCGCAAATCCAGGTGGCGACAATGGAGGGGACCATAAAAATAAAGTTTAACTGGCGGCCGGCCACGGTAAGGTCATCTGCTTCATGAACCCGGCGGCTGTAATAGAGGCCCAGGGCTATGATCAATACCATGTAAAGCCCCAGGAATAAAAGAATCCAGTGGGCGGTTGAAAATACGGGCAGGATGCTGTTATCCATCTCAGGCAGAACCTCCTTCGTAACCAGGGCGGAACTTATTGATTGAAACTTGTCAATGATTCTATATATACCCTGTTCAGGTTCACTGCCTTACCAGCAGTGGCAATAAAGCGGCGGCGATCATGGTTAACCCTGTAAGCTGATAAATTTGGATGGTCTTGGCATTTGCTTCAATCAGCAGGGGGATATTATCGAAGTGGCGGCGGGCTAATTTAACTGCCCTCACAGCCAGGGGCATACTTACAAAAGACAGCATCCAGAGGGGATTTCCACTAAAAAAAGTCATGATTAGCAGGACCAGGTAGGCCAGGCCGAATAAGGCTGCAAAAACTGTCACTCCTTTTTTTTTGCCAAGCCGCACTACACCATTCATTTTACCGCCTTTCAAATCTGCTTCGTAGTCCGGGTACTGGTTTATCCAGAGGACGTTGGCAATGATGAAACCAAGAGGGATGGAAGCGATAATTACTTCCGGGCTGATGGTACCGGTTTGGACCAGGTAGGTGCCGGTGGTAATCAGGGGCCCGAAAGTGATACCCACCACTACTTCACCTAATCCGCGGTAAGAAAATTTAAAGGGCGGCAAACTGTAGAACAGGGCAAAGAACACCCCGGCCAGGCCGAACCAGAGCACGGCAAACTCGCGGTAAAAAACCACGTAGAGGCCCAGTGAAGATCCGGCCAGAATGGTTACGGTCCCGATGATCAGGTTTTCTTTTAAAGTTAGTTTGCCGTCTATGATCGTTTTCTTGCCGCCGCTGAAAGGCGTCCTTTTATCGGGAGTGACAAAGCGGTCCACACCGCTTAGGTAATCAATATATTCATTGATAGCATTTTTACCGATCTCCAGCAGGTAAATAGCCGCTACTCCCACTAAAAACCAGGACCAGCTGAAACTGCCCCGGTGGGAATAGGCGATAGCGGCTCCGACAGCCATAGGGATGGTAGAGGCAATCCATATTTTGGGATCGGCAATCTGCCAGAATCCATCCCACAACCTTTTTGTATCGCAGTTTAACATGACCGCTCTCCTTACATTTATTGAATCGTTTCAGTGCTGTCTTCCCTGTCAAGGCCAAAGGCTTTATGGACAGCCCTGACCCCGAGTTCTCCATACTTTTCTTCAATGACACAGGAGATGCGGTATTCAGAAGTACTGATCATTTCAATGTTGATCTGTTCGGCGGAAAGAGATTTAAACATTTTGGCCGCTACACCCGGATTGGTTTTAATCCCGATTCCGACCGCCGATACCTTGACAATATTGTTATCGGCCCTTACTTCCAGGGCCCCGATTTTTTTGGCCACCTCATTAACCAGGGCGCTGGCTTTGCCCAGGTCCGTGGTGGGGATAGTGAAGGTCAGGTCGGTATAGCCATCGATGCTGACATTTTGAATAATCATGTCGACATTGATCGCTGCTTCTGCCAGCGGCTGCATGATTTGATAAGCGATGCCCGGGCGATCGGGGATCCGGATCAGAGATATTTTTGATACATTTTTCTCCAGGGTAACGCCTTTAATGATCGAGTTTTCCATGATCTCCTCCTCGTTGACGATCCAGGTTTGCCTGTCGTTGTGAAAAGAAGATTTAACGATAAGGCGAACCTGGTATTTTTGGGCCAGCTCGATGGAGCGGACATGCATAACCTTGGCCCCCAGGCTGGCCAGTTCGAGCATCTCCGGGTATGATATCCTGACAATATGGCGGGCCCGCGGGCAGATGCTGGGATCTGCAGTGTAAACCCCGTCTACGTCGGTATGTATTTCGCAGCAATCTGCTTTTAAAGCGGCGGCCAGGGCTACGGCCGTAGTGTCGGAGCCGCCGCGGCCGAGGGTGGTGATGCTGCCGTTTTCTGACACCCCCTGGAAACCGGCTACGATCGGGATAATGCCTTCATCAAGGGCCCGGGTAAGGACGTCGGTTTTAAGATCAATGATCCGGGCCTTGGAATGGATGCCATCGGTAATCATGGGGAGCTGCATTCCGGTATATGATTGAGCCCTGTGGCCCAGGCTTTCCAGGGTTATGGCCAAAAGGGCCGAGCAGGCCTGTTCTCCGGTGGCCAGCAAGGCATCCTGTTCTCTTGAGGAAGGCTGGAGGGTTATTTCTTCCGACATTTTGAGCAGGCGGTCGGTTTCTCCTCCCATGGCCGAAACTACAACGACAAACCGGTCCCCTTCTTCTTTTGCCGAAGCCAGGGCCCAGGCCACCCGGCGAATATGGTCCAGGGAGGCTACTGAACTGCCTCCGTATTTCCTGACAATCAGGGCCACTATGCTCACACACCTTTGCTGCGAAAAAAGCTTCTTTTCGAATGAATGGTCTTATTCTCTCATATTTAGGATTGCGGCACAAGATTTTTTTGCCATTTCCCGGGTTAAACTTAATATCTCTTTGGATTGTTCACTTCCGCATTTCCATAAAAGCTTCCAGCCTGGTTTTCAGGGCCTCCAGCGGTTCAAAACTGTAGTTGTCATCGATTAAGAGCAGGGGCAGACCTTCTTTTTTCAAGTAGTCCCGGAGATCGGGATAATCAAACTTGTGAGGATCGCAGAAGGAAATAATGTAGCCGACAACTCCGTCCACCCTGTAGGCTCGGGCCCTTTCCAGCAGGTAGTTAAAGCGTTTCACGCTTGGGCCTCGATCAGTCCGCGGGCACTGGAAATTAACAAAATAATGTTCGGTTAATCCGTCGTAGGGATCTGCGGTTTGGGGCACATCTTTTTCCCAGGTTCTGAAACCGATACAGGTATCGTCGCAGACCACTTTTCCGCCCGCTTTTTCGATGACCTCAAATAAAATGGGGCTGTCCATGATGCTGCCCCAGATCATGATGCGGGGCCCCTGGTGCGGATCCGGCTTTCGCTGCTGAAAATTCTTCAGGGCCGATTCAAGAAAAGTGCGGTACTGATCAGCCGGCAGGACCCCTCCGGCCATCAGGATCTCGAAGGCTTCGCTTCCTTCGACCGGGGGCGGTGCGGCTTTGCGGAGCTCGTATATTTGACGAACCAGGGAGCGGTTTTTGTTATAAAGCCCGATGGTTTCATTTAGCGCTCCGGTAGTGACCTGCTGCCCGGTAAATTGCTCCAGTTTTTCCCGGAAAAACCCCAGTTCCCGTTTAAAAAAGTCTTTGGCCCAGGGGGTTAGCTGGTGGGGGACATTAAAAAGATAGGAAAAATTAAGGGGATGGTAATAGGTCCAGATTCCGTAAAGCCTCTGGACCATGTCACAGCTGTGAGATATTACCAGCCCGTCCAGGAAATCAAGCTGCCCTTCTGCAGCCCGGGCCAGGATGCTGCGGACATAAGTGCAGCCGTACGGTTCCACATAAGCATCGGCCTTTGAGGTGTCACTCCCCGGATGGCCGCTAATGCGGTACGGGATGGCTCCGGCGGCGGCAATAATTTCCGGCGGCGCAAAACAGCATAAATAACCGATTACCGGTTTTTGGGTTTCTTTTTTCAGGCGCCGGATTAATTTTTCATTTTCAGTAGTGTTAAAAGTAGTTTTGCCAAAAATATGGCTGTTAAAGTTCATTAATTTGCCCTCCCTGTTTAGCTTTATCCATTGTTTCTAAGAAAGCGTGCAGCCTGGTTTTGATTTGGGCATCCGACCAGAGACGGGGATCGGCCATATCGCTTTCAAAAATCAGGGAAGGGACATTAATTTTTGCCAGCCGGTTTTTGGTATGGACTTCTCCAAAAGAAACAGCCCGGCAGGAGCGGGTCAGGTGCATCAGGGCGCCGTTAAGGCTGTACTGATCAACCAGCTCTTCCAGCAAGCTGCTTCCCGAAAAGCCGCCGAAAACAGCCGGATTGCAAAGTTCGGGCATTGTTTCAGACCCGTACTCGTGCATTTTCAAGGCCCTCTGCCAGGTGCGCCGGACTATTGCTTCCAGGGGATCGCTTAAATCGACTTCAAAGTAATCGCCCACATTATAGGTGGATTCATAAGCCACAACCGCGCCCAGTGATTCCAGGTAATTAAATATGCCCATGTTAAACCAGGGTGGAAGCCCAAACCAGATCAGGCGGTATTTTTCATCTTCTACCACCCCCATTTTGCGCTCCACGCGATCCCTGACTTCTTCGTACATTTCCCGGTAAAAAACGACCGCGTCTTCATCGCCCACCAGGTACATCTGGGGGATTATGGCGTGAAAATAGTCGGTCGAGCCCATCGGTGAAGGGATGGCCCTGCGCAGGGCCAGGGTATCGCGCCAGTAGGTAAGGGCCTGGTGCGAGCGTTCCATTATTTCCCGCAGGTTGTCGAGGTCCAGTTTTTTGCCGGTCTGTTTTTCCATAAATTCGATCTGTCCGGCCAGGTCTTCACGGAGCAGGGTCAGGTAATGCTCTTCAATCCGCGGATCATGGGGGTCAACATCCCAGGGCGGGGCCAGGGGATCGGTGCTGTAAACCGGAATATCGAAAAAGCGGGTCGCTATGGACTGGAACCACTTCCAGCGCGGCTCACAGACAAATCCCGAGCCCAGGAGCATGGCCGGAGTGCCCATGCCTCCGGGCAGCGGCGACTCTTCGGGGGCTTCGCCTTTTTCCTTAAAAAGCCTGCAGTAACCCATCGTATTGGTCACGTACGAACACAGCTCCGGCGAATAGCCGTCGTTTTCAGCGACCTCGATAAAGTAAGGGGCAACCTGGCGGCTGGCGCACATGGTCCCGAAATTTTCCGGCCATTCAAAGAGCAGATCAAAAGCTTTGAGCAGCTCCGGCGGGATCCCGACCATGCACCACGCTACGGGCTCATTGCTGAATTTTCTTTCCATCATGCGCATAAAAAACCGCGGTAACATCTCTTTCATTTTTTTAGTTGTTTCCAGGTGGCGTTTAGCCCGGCTCATTTCGCTCTGGGTCATTAAGCACAACCTCCTGCTTCGCGATTGATAAGTCATCTTAAGTTATAAATTCTCGGGGCTGTCTTAATAATCCTGCCGCCGCCCTGGCCTGGAAGCAGCAGCAGCGGAAGAGGGCGGGTATTCCAGAAAGAAAACAACCGCCTCGTCTTTAAAGGCCGATTAAATGCGGCCGTTTCATTGACAGCAGGCTATGAACGTGCTAACTTAATACTACTTGTGGTTAATTTACCGGTCAGACAGGGGTTTAATTTAATCAGCATGGATCCCTGTTAAAACTTAACACTACAGCGATATTTATGTGGCAAGCCGGGATCGCTTATGATAACTTAGAAAAGGGTGGATGAAAGGATGGTTGTTATGAACAAACTAAAACTGGGCCTGCCGGCGGGAAGCCTGCAGAACACAACCCTGGAAATATTCAAAAAAGCCGGTTTTAATATCCAAATTGGCGAGCGTTCATATTACCCCTATATTGACGATGATGAAATTGAATGTGTCTTAATGCGGGCCCAGGAAATCCCCAAGTACGTGGAGGACGGGGTTTTAGATGTGGGGTTGACCGGCAAGGACTGGATTAACGAAACCTCGGCCGACGTAAAGGAACTGACCGATCTGAATTATTCCAAGCGGGGTTTGCGCCCGGTCCGCCTGGTTCTGGCCGTTCCCAATGATTCGGAGCTCAACAGCGTAGAAGACCTGGAAGGAAAGCGGATCGCTACCGAACTGGTCCAGTCGACCAGGCGCTACCTCCAGGATAAGGGCGTAAACGCTTCCGTCTTTTTCTCCTGGGGGGCTACCGAGGTCAAGCCGCCCCTCCTGGCGGACGCCATAGCCGAGTTAACCGAAACCGGCCGCTCCCTGAAAGCAAACCAGCTGCGGATCATCGAAACCATTCTCGTCTCCACTCCGCGTATCATTATGAATCATGCCAGCTACGGCGACCCCTGGAAAAAGAAAAAAGTCGATCGCATGGTTACCCTCTTAAAAGGAGCCTTACTGGCGGAGCAAAAAGTTATGCTTAAAATGAACGTTCACAGCAGCAACCTGGACCGGGTGATAGAACTGCTCCCGGCGCTGAGAAAACCGACAATTTCCAACCTGATCGCCGACGAATGGGTGGCTGTCGAAAGCGTAGTTGATGAAAAGAAAGTCCGGACTTTGATTTGTGAGTTACAGGAAGCCGGCGCTGAAGGCATCCTGGAATTCCCGATGAATAAAATAATTCCATAAAGGACAACAGAAAAGAGGGTTAAAATGGAACAAGAAGAACAGGCGAATTTTGGGGAACGCCTTAAGGAAACAACCCGCAGGCCCCAGGTGCTCGGGGCTGTTATTGCGGTTTTGCTGGTGGCGGTAGTGGTAATGGGCGCTTTTATGCTCCAGCAGGGACCGCAGGATGATCAGGTGGCGGCCGTTGTAAACGGCGATCCGATCATGAAAGATGAAGTTTTTGAGATGATGTATGCCCAGGGAGGCCGGGAAATCCTCGATCAGCTTATTACCAGGCAGTTGATAATCCAGGAAGGGGCCCGGCTCGGCATTACCGTGAGTGAAGAAGATGTGGATGCCGAAATCGATAAGGTTATTGAAGAAGGATTTATGGGCTCAGAAGAAGATTTTCTGATGATTCTTGAACAGTACGGGATGAACATCGAAGTTTTCCGCGAAGATGCCCGCCTCAATATGCTGGCCCGTGAAATAGCCATGGAGCAGGCCGACTTGACTGAAGAAGACGGCCGCGCTTTTTTTGAAGAGCAGCGCCATCTGTATGAGCAGCAGTTAGAAGTGGAAGCCAGGCATATCCTGGTTGAAACTGAAGAGGAGGCGCAGGAAGTGGCCGCGCTGCTTGATGAGGGAGAAGACTTTGCGGAGCTGGCGGCAGAGTATTCCACCGACCAGTCCAACAAAGATCAGGGCGGTTACCTCGGCTTTTTCGGGCCGGGCGCAATGGTGGGACCTTTTGACGAAGCGGCATTTGCCCTTGAGATTGGCGAATTGAGCGATCCGGTGGAAACCGAATTTGGCTACCACATCATCGAGGTCCTTGATCGGGTAGAGCACGAAGAAGTTGCCTATGAAGATGTGAGCGAGCAGGTGATGGAAACCCTGGCCAATGAACAGGTTTCTATCGTTTTGAACGAATTGATCCCCCAGCTTTATGAAGAGGCCGATATTGAATACTTGCTTTAACAGCCGCAACAACCCCCTGTTATAACAGTTGGCGGTATGCTGTGGTGCTCCTGCCTCCTGCGGTAAACAATAATACCGGAGCCGAGGCCATATCCTGGGGTTTATTTATGGGTGCGCCGCGCAGCCAGGTTGACGGCGGCCTGGTGGGCCTGCTCTTCCAGGGAATCGTCCAGGTCCCGGAGCGCGGTGTCCTGGTGGCGGAAGGCCAGGGCTTTTCGGAGCAGATGATCGGTCAACCAGGGGTTTTTAGGCAGGAGAGAACCGTGCAGGTAGGTGCCGATGATATTTTTGTAGACGGCGCCTTCTGTTTTATCGGCGCCGTTATTGCCGAATCCGTACAATACTGTTCCCAGCGGTTGCACGCCTGGGCCGAGGAAGGTCCTGCCGCCGTGATTTTCAAAGCCGGTCAGGGTGCGGGGCGGATCCCAGAGAGAACAGCTGATAACAGCATTGCCAATCAACCGGCCTCTGCCTGCATCTGTGTAGAGATCGACAATGTCCAGGCCTCCGATCCGTTCTCCCCGGGCGGTAGTGTAATAATGGCCCAGAAGCTGGTAGGAGCCGCAGACAGCAAAGATAACCATATTTTCTTGGACCGCTTTTTGAATTTCCCTGTGCCGCCTTTTTAAATCCTCCGCCACCAGTTTTTGATCACTGTCCTGTCCTCCGCCCATAAAGAGCAGATCGCAGGAAGTAAAGGCGATCTCTTTGCCCGGGCCTACGGGGACGATATTAACCTCAATATCGCGCCAGTTGGCCCGGCGGCATAAGGCCAGCATATTGCCGCGATCGCCGTAGAGGTTTAAATGGGCCGGATAGAGGTGGTAAATGTTAATTTTGCCCATTATGAACCCTCCCAGTAAGGGCTTCCCAGGCCCATTTTATTCAGGTGGCCCCTCATCTCCAGCATGGCCGTATAGGTGGGCAGGATAAATAACTCACTGCCCGTCCCAGTTTGTTCCAGGGCCTCTTCGATGGCCCGGCCCGTATCTTCTACGACCAGGATCTGCTCCGGTTTAAAACCGGCGTATTTAAAGCGGACGGCCATATCCCAGGCCCGCCGTCCCGAAGCGATAATTTTTGTAAACCGGCTTTTTGCTCCAGCCAGCTGTTCAAAGTCTACATCCCAGAGCCATGATACGTCGGTGCCGTCGGCAATCCTGTCATTTATGGCCACTACCAGGTTAATTGTCCCGGGTTGGTTCAAGAGGGTGCGCAGAACTTCGTTTGCTCCGACCGGGTTTTTAATCAAGGCCATCACTATTTCCCTGCCCTCTTTTTCAAAACGTTCCATCCTGCCAAAGGAGGGGGTTGCTTTTTTAAGCGCCCTGCTGATCAGGGGGCCGGGAATACCGAGAGCCCGGGCACAGGTTACTGCAGCCAGGGCATTGTATAAATTGTAAAGCCCGGGTAGGGCCAGTTCTGCCTCCAGCTTCTGCTCGGGAAGACTGATCCGGATCCGGTTAAAGCCTTCGTTACCTGCCGAGCAGGAGGTGAGTTTAAGATCGGGTTCAGGGCGCTGGTAATTGCAGGAAGGGCATTGATAATGGCCGATGTGGGCAAAATAGAACCTGGTATATTCCAATTTATGGGAGCAGACCGGGCAGGTTTTGATATCCCGGCCGGTGTTTAAAAATTCATCGGGGGGTAGTTCAAGTTCAAGTCCGAAAGTCCATCTTTTAACATCTTTGCCGCTGGTCAGCGCAGCCAGCGAAGGATCATCGGCATTAAGGACCTGGAAACTGCCCGGGGGTAAAGCGTCAATGCCTTTTTGAATCAAGTCCCGGATAGAATCTATTTCGCCAAAGCGATCAAGCTGGTCGCGAAAGATGTTGGTAACCACCACTCCCAGGGGCTGGAGGCCGGCTGTTACACCGGGGAAAGCGCCCTCGTCAACTTCCATTACCCCTATGTCTGCATCCATCTGTCCGGTCCAGGAAGAGTGTTCAATTAAAGTCGAGGCCACTCCCCAGGACATATTGGAGCCGGATTGATTGTGAATACATTTAAAACCTGCTTCTTCCAGGATTCCATCGATTAAGGCGGCTGTCGTGGTTTTTCCATTGGTCCCGGTAACCACTATTGTGCCGCGGCTCAGCCGGCCGGCCAGCACATAGCTGAGACCAGGGGCCATGGCCAGGGCGGCCCGGCCCGGCAGGGTAGTTCCGCCCCGCCCCAGGATCCTGGTCAGGGCAATCAGGGTTTTTCCGATCCAGACCGCGACCAGGTGTCTTATCCCGATCGGCCCGGCCTTTTTATGACTGTCATGATGGTTTTGCTGCTGATTCTTTTCCGCTTCCAAGCTTTTCACGGCTCGCTTCTCATAGTTTAGCCATGCACTGCACCATATCGGCCCTGGTAACAATGCCCACCAGCTTATTATCGTCGTCTACAACCGGAATGCGGTTGATATTGCGGCGGTTCATTAACCTGGCGACATCAGTTGCTTCGGCTTCTTCATTGACGGTGTGAACTTTTTTGGTCATCACTTCTTTAACCCTGGTCTGATGCAGGGTCTCCATCCCTTTTTGCATAGTGGCCAGGTTTGACACATCGGTATAGGGAGAAATCCACCCCGACAGGTTGGTTGTCGGCACTACTTTGATCTTTTCGGAGTAGCGGAGGATATCTGTATCCGAAATGATCCCTGCAATTTTTCCCTGGCTGTCAACGACGGGAAGCCCGCTAATGCGGTGTTTGGCCAGCAGTTCGATGGCATCCTGCAGGGTTTTGTCCTGGTGGACGCTAATTGGCGGCGCACTCATTATTTCCTTGGCTGTTTGCATTTCAAACCTCCGAACATTAATTATTTATAAACATTGGTTAATTCTATGTGACCCGGTCTTTTCCTGCTTTGGTCCGCCTGGAACACCTCAAGTCAATCAGCTGAATTTTAGGGCATCGACAAAGATTTCCTGGAAATCCTGGCGGGTTGAAAGCTCTAAGTGTTCGACCTTTTCCGGCAGGGCCAAGGCCCTGTTTCTGATGGTTTTTGAGGCCAGGGCCATTCTTGACCCGTCACCGGCGGCATTACCGACCGCTATGATTTTTTCCTTGGGAAGGCGGGGCAGCAGGCCGATGGTCAGGGCGCTTTCTTTGCGGACGTAATTTCCGAAAGCGCCGGCCAGAAGGACTTCATCCAGGTCTTCTTCATCGATTCCCGCTTCTTTCATAAGGATCTTGAGCCCGGCATAGATCGCCCCCTTGGCCAGCTGCAGCTCGCGCAAATCGCCCTGGCTGAGGACGATATCCTCTCCGGTTTCAGAATCCTTTTTGGGGACCAGTATAAATTCCATCCCGTGATCTCCCTTTTTTAAACGATCCTTGAATTTTTCGGGGACCTGATCCGGGTTTTGCTCCGGGTTGGTCAAACGGCCGGTGGCATCGATCAGACCGGCATCGATTAAAGCGGCGGCAGCGTCAATTAAACCTGAGCCGCAGATTCCCCTGGCCGGGGCATCATCGATGGTGCTTACTTCAAAGCCCTGATTGATATAGCGGACCGCTTCCACAGCGCCCGCCGAGGCGCGCATGCCCTGCTTGATCTGGGCCCCTTCGAAAGCCGGGCCGGCGGCTGTCGAACAGGCCATCAACCTGCCGTCGGCAACCAGGACCAGCTCACCGTTGGTGCCGATGTCAATAGCGGCGCAGTTACCGCTCCGCCGGTCCATTTCAGTGGCCAGGATTACCCCTAAGGTATCTGAGCCCACATAGCCGGCGATGTTGGGCAGGAAAGTTACTCTGCCGGCCGGGTTGATATCCAGGCCCAATTCGGAAGCTTCCACTTCGAGGGCCCGGCTGTAGGCCGGAATAAAAGGAGCCGGGGCCAGGTAGGTCGGGTCCACGCCCATAAACAAGTGGCTCATGGTAGTATTGCCGACAGCAACGCTTTCGTAAACCCGGTCCTTGGCGACCCTGGTCTGCTTCAAGAGGTCTTTTATGATTTTGTTGGCCGCTTCAATGACTTTATCCTGGAGCTGTTTCTGTTCTTTTTGGCCTTGCGAAGCGTGGTTGATGCGGGAAATTACGTCGGCGCCGTAAATATTCTGGGGGTTGGTTTCCGCGGCGACAGCCAGGACCGCGGCGTTCTGCAGGTCAAGCAGGGATCCCATGATGGTGGTGGTTCCGATGTCAAAAGCGATACCGAAGAGCTGATCGCTTGTATCGCCCGGTTCAATAGAAATAATCCGGTTTCCGGTAATGGCGGCCGTAACGGAATAGCTGTGCTCGCGAAGCATAGCGGGTAAACCTGATAGCTCACGCAGTTTAACCGAAAGATCGTTACGCCCCAGCTCTTTGAGCAAACGTTCCAGATCGGCCGTCTGATCCTTGACTGCCGGACGGCTCAGTTTGACGGCCCTTTTTTCAACCGCGGGCTCCGCCTCTAACTCTTCTACACCGCCGGCCAGGGTAGTTTTGCGCAGGTGGGCTTCTTTTTGGACCGGGACCTCAACGGTAATATTGTTTTTGATCCTTCTCTGGCAGGACAGGGCCCACCCTTCATTGAGCTCTTTTTCAGAAAGATGTTTTTTATCCGCCCTGGTGGGATTACCGGCNTCCCCCTCTACTATTTTAACCCGGCACTTGCCGCAGGTTCCTTTGCCGGCACAATCGCCTTCAATATAAAGCCCGGCTTGATCGGCTGCTTCCAAGAGGTTGGTACCGGATTCAATCTCGATCTCTTTATTCTGGGGAATGAAAGTTATCTTTGGCATAAGGGAGACACTCCTTTTATAAATTGGTGGCGGGATCAAATAATTTAGGTAAAAAGAAAAGCAACCTTAGCAGGTTGCTCCTGAATGAATGGTGCGCCCGCAGGGATTCGAACCCCGACTTCAGGCTCCGGAGGCCTGCGTGATATCCCTTTCACCACGGGCGCCTGAACAATTTTGCACATTGATATGATAACACATAGCCTGGGACAAATCAAACAATATGTTGACATTGATGGCAGAAAATTGCTATAATTACATCAAATGCTGGCAGGCTGTTAGCGAAAAAATTAATCAATTGCACCCAAAAATTGGTTTCCACTCTCCTTTTTTAAATACCACCAAGGCTAAAGGTTCCTATCATTAAACAAACCGGTCCTGCCAGCAGTCCGCCAAAGGAAATTTATATTGGAAGTTTATTTTTAACCATCCTGCCGGATGAAAGGATTGATAGACATGGTGCGGGAGAATGAGAAAAATACTTTCGAAACCGCTGCTGATAAAGGGCAGAAGACCTCACCTTACAGCCGTAACGAGCAAGAAGAGGAGCACGATAACCTGCTAATAGCTATTAGCCGTGTTTCGGCAGCCATAAGCGGACTGGGAAAACTTGATGCCATTTTAAAAATTGGCCTGGATACCGCTTTTCAGTTTATGGATGGTGATGTGGGGGGGATCATGCTTCTGGACGAGGAAAGCGGCTTGCTTTATTATCGGGTCTCCAGGGGCCTCTCCGATCGTTATTCTGAAGAGATGTACATGAAATTGGGCCAGGGCATTGCTGGAAAGGTTGCTCAGAGCGGCAAGGCGATCCTGGTTGATGATATTTCGCTTGAACCTGATGCCGCCCGCCCTGACTTGATTAACTTAGAAGGGCTGAAGGCGTTTATTAGCGTGCCTTTAAAAGCCAGGGAAAAAGTTTTGGGGGTAATGAATATAGCCAGTCAAAAACCCCGCAAGTTTTCCCAAAGCGATATTTACCTCTGCAGATCGATTGGAGATCAAATGGCCACCGCTGTTGAGCAAAACATGCTCCATGAACGACTGCGCCGGGGCAGGGAAAGGTATCGGCAGCTGGCCCGCCGGATTATCGTTGCCCAGGAGAAAGAACGGAAAAAAATTGCCCGCGATTTGCACGATGAGACCAGTCAAATCCTGGCCGGATTAGCCCTTAACCTGCAGGCGCTGATTGAAATGGCCGATCATAAGGATATTCGAGACCAACAATTTTTGGAGATTCTTAAGAAAAGCCACGCCTCTACCGTCCAGATTCACTCCGAAGTAAGCAGAATTATCGCCGATCTCAGGCCGACCCAGCTGGACACCCTGGGCCTGGTTGCCGCTATCAGGCAGTATGTTAACTCCATGGTGGTTTCAAGGGGGATGAAAGTTAATTTTGACATGGAAGCGATTGAGAAGTACCTGTTGCCCGAGGAAGAATTAAGCCTGTTCCGCCTGGTTCAGGGGGCGGTGGGGAATATTATCCAACACTCTGAGGCAGAAAATGTTTCCATCATTTTGAAACAGCAGGACAATAACCTGGTCTTAAGTATAATAGATGACGGCAAAGGGTTTGAGATTGACAGGCTTGCAGAAATGAGAGAGGTCGGAAGGGGATACGGGCTTTTAAACCTGAAGGAAAGGATGATCCTGATCGGGGCCAGCTGTTCCGTGCAAAGCCAGCCCGGAGAAGGGACCACGGTCAGGGCAGTGCTTCCGCTGTCAGGAAAAGCAGCCCTTGAAAAAGATCAGGCTTAAGGGACACAATACTCCAGCNCTGCCGGCACAGCACTTGATAGGTTGCTGTAAAGGTGGCTAAGAAACGGTGGGTCAGCAGTGGATAAAATAAAATTACTGGTGGTCGATGATCATGCCATAGTCCGTGAAGGGATCTGTGCCCTGCTGGAACTTTCCCCGGAAACTGTGGTCCTGGGTGAAGCTGCCAACGGTAAGGAAGCGCTGGAGATGGTAAAAAAACTGAATCCTGATTTGGTCTTAATGGATATTGTTATGCCTGTTATGGACGGCCTGGAAGCGACCAGGTCCATTTGCAAAGACTTTCCCCGGGTTAAAGTGCTGGTATTGACTCAGTATGATGACCGGGAACACGTCTTTCAAATAATCGAAGCGGGAGCAGTCGGTTTTATTGATAAAACTACCGTTTCTTCAGAACTGGTCAGGGGTATTCGGGCCGTGCATCGCGGTGAATCGTTTTTGTCGCCCCAGGTGGCCAGGTACCTGGTAGATGATTTTCGCCATGAATACCCGGAAAGGCGAAAGCGAGATCCCTACTCCCAGCTGACCGACCGGGAGCGGGAAATTTTTAAGCTGCTGGCGGATGGATGTACCATCCGTGAGATAGCGGACCTCCTTGTTTTGAGTCCGAAAACCGTGGAAGGCCACAAGACAAGGCTTATGGCCAAGCTGGAGCTGCGAAACCGCGTCGAACTGGTCAAATACGCCATGCGTAAGGGTATTGTCAAGCTCTAACCATTTATTCTTTTAATTGATAGTCCGGATCCTGTCCGGGCCGGCTAAAAACCACTGCGGTGGTTTTTTTGTTTGGATTTTTTAAGGCCGCTATGAATATAGCGCTAAAAACAGGGGACAATCACTGTAAAAAAAGGGGTGTTCCCCTCAGGGAAGATTGAGGGGAACACCTCAAGACAAAAGATCCAATATGTCTTAATATTAAGAAAAGCCGGTTTTTTGTAACCGGGAAAGGAGGATTAAAAATGGAACCTAAAAGATTGGTCCTGGTGGTTGACGATGAAAGCGAATTTTGCAATTGCCTGCATGATGAATTACAGGATATTGGCTGTGAAGTCCTGGTAGCCACTAACCTGGATCAGGCCCGGCACCTGGCGATTTCCCAACGGCCTGATTTGGTGCTGCTGGGAACTATTATGCCGCGGGGAGCTGCTTTCAAGCTCCATCAATGGATGAAAGGCAATCCGATTTTAAAAGAAATCCCCCAGATCGTGCTTGATGCATGTCCTGAAAACCATTTGACCCGGGGGTGGCGCAGGGATGAGGGAATGCGGATCGAAGCGGCGGAATATTACTGCAAACCGCTCAAGCCGGCCATTCTGGCCAGTGCAATCTGGAAACAGATGGATATTGGAAAAGCAGAAATCAAGGTTCTGATCGCTGATGACCATGCCATGGTCAGAGAAGGCATCCGCACTCTGCTTAACCTGCAAAAGGATATGCTTATTGTGGGTGAAGCTACCAATGGCGCTGAAGCGGTGGATAAGGCTCTTGAGCTTTTGCCCGATGTCGTATTGATGGATATAGTAATGCCTGAAATAGACGGTATTGAAGCAACCCGGCAAATTTGTAAACGCTGCCGGGAAGGAATCAGGATTTTGATGCTCAGCCAGTACGATGATGAACAGAATATGGCAGCCGGCAGTGAAGCAGGAGCGGTTGGTTTTATTTCCAAGAAAAGCGTCAGTGCGCAGTTACTGGAAGCAGTCAGGACTGCCGGCCGGGGAGCCCAATCCGGCGGCGAGCAGAGTTATGCCAATTAAGGGCATAAAGAACCTGTAAGGCAGTCAGACTCCAAACTAGAGCCCGGTTTACATTGATGTTTACAGGGAAAGGAGGATGTTGATTGCAACCGGTAACAATTACTCTCGATCAACGAGTGGTTAGCGGTCATGCCGGCATGACAATTTTAGAAATAGCCCGGGAATCAGGCCTTGATATTCCCACTCTCTGCCATGATCCCAACCTGGAGCCCGTTGGGGCCTGCCGGCTTTGTTTAGTAGAAAATGAAGCAACCGGCGCTTTGCTGGCTTCCTGTGTTACCAGCGTGGCGCCGGGCATGGTTATCAACACCAATTCATCCCGGGTGGTGGAACATCGAAAAAATATAGTTAAACTGCTGCTGGCCAGCCACCCCGATGCCTGCCTGATTTGTGATAAAGGAAATCGCTGCCGCCTGCAGCAGATCGCCACTGACCTGGGGATCGGATTCAACGAGCTGGAAAAAATACCCCATACAGCCGCGGTAGAGGAATTGAATGCTTTTATTACCAGGGACGCGGCAAAATGCGTTTTGTGCGGCAAATGCATCCGGGCCTGCCAGGAGATTGTTGTGGAAGGCGCCATCAATTATTACCGGCGTGGGTTTGCAACCAAGCCGGCTACTTTTAATGATGCCCCCTTGGAGCAATCAGAATGCACCTTCTGCGGACTGTGCGTGGCCATGTGTCCCACGGGGGCTTTAATGGAAAAGGAAAAACCATACCAGGGAACGACCAGGTTTTCCGTCCAGAGCACCTGCTCTTATTGCGGCTGCGGGTGCCCCCTTACTTTAGAAATTAAAGACAACCAAATAGTCCGGGCCCTCCCTGGAGAATTGGATCTCCCCCGCCAGGGAGCGCTTTGTGTCCGGGGTAGTTACGGTTATGACTATATCCACAGCCGGGACAGGTTGACCAGGCCGCTTCTGAAGGAAAACGGCAGTTTTAAGGAAGTTTCCTGGGAAGAAGCCTTAGCAGTGGCCGGTGCCGGTTTGAAAGCAGTAAAAGAGCGCTATGGTCCGGAGGCCCTGGGGGTCTATGGCTCATCCAAATGCACCAATGAAGAAAATTATCTTCTCCAGAAATTTGCCAGGACGGTTTTAGGGACCAATAACATCGATAACGGCAGCAGTCTTTATAATTTTGCCACCCGGGTCGGGCTCGATAAAGCTACGGGACTTTTAAGCACAACCAATTTGCTGGAAGCTTTGGAGCAGGCGGATTTGATCCTGGTGGTAGGAGCCGACCCTCCGGTAACCGCTCCCCGGCTCGGTTATGCCATCAAACGCGCGGTTAAGTTCCGGCAGGCAAAACTAATCCTGATCGAGCCCCGCCGGACAAAACTCACTAATTTTGCCTATCAATGGCTTCGCCCCAGGCCGCTCCGCGATCCGGCCCTGCTGAACAGCATGGCCCGAACCGTCATAGATGAACATTTATACCAGGCTGAATATGTGAATACCCAGACCGAAGGTTTTTATGACCTGTCGGAAGCGCTGGAAAGCTTTAGGCCCGAAGTTACCGCCGACCTGACGGGTGTTCCGGCAGGAGAGGTCCGCAAGGCCGCCCGCCTTTATGCCCTGGCCAATAAAGCGGTTATAGTTTTCGGCTCCGGCCTGACCGGCGCAGTCAACGGCACCGAAAGCATCAAGGCGCTGGCCAACCTGGCCCTGATGACAGAAAATGTCTGGGGCAGCGGTTGTGGCCTTTACCCGGTCCAAAAAGAAAATAATGCCCAGGGCGCCTGCGAAATGGGTTCGCTGCCCGGCTATCTGCCTGGTTATCAGCCGGTGGCCGATCCGGAAGTAAGGCAAAGCTTTGAGCTTTTCTGGAAGAAAAAGCTGCCTGCGGAGCCCGGAATTCCTGTTCTGGAAGCGGTCAGCCGGGGCAGGGATACCCCCTTAAAAGCGCTTTACGTGATCGGAGAAAACCTGATTGCCAATTTTAAGGGGCCGAACCATAACGCAGAAGCTCTTTCCAGCCTTGATTTTATGATTGCCCAGGACTTATTTTTAACTGAAACGGCCCAATATGCCGATGTGGTTTTTCCGGCGGCCAGTTTTGCTGAAAAAGAAGGTTCATTTACCAATTTTGAAGGTAAAATCGGGTGGTTGCAGCAGGCATTTCCCCCTTTGGGTGAAAGCCTCCCCGACTGGGAGATCATTTTACGCCTGGCCCGGGAAATGGGAGATCCCCTGCCCTATTCTTCGCTGCAGCAGGTTATAAATGAAATTGAAGAATATGTGCCGCTATATGAAGGTTATTATCACCCCGAAGAGCGTCTGGGAGATAAATGGTCCTACTGGGAAGAAAGGCGCCACCGGGCCCTGCAGTCTTTGGATGGCTTTCCAGGCTTTTCCAGTCCCGATGTTCTGCCCGGGCCGGAGACTGAACCGGGCCAATATCCCTTCTATCTGCTCCTGGAGGCCAGTATCGCTTATTTTGGATCAGGCACCAGGAGCGGAAAGGCCTGGCGTTTGAAGAGCTATTATCCTCCGGAAGTATTAAAAATCTCACCCGGCGATGCCGATAAACTATCCCTCAGCGGTGGGGATCAAGTAAGCATCGTATCACCGACCTCCCGGCTGGCAGCTGCCGTGGAGGTTTCTGAAGTCGTCCCCCCGGGAACAGTATCGCTCCCAGCTTCTTTCCCGAATGTGGAGCAGCTGTTTGGCGCTGCCCTGCCGGGCAAGGGAGAAACGCCTCCGCCGGAAGCCTGTTACGTTAAATTAGAAAGGGTGAATCCCAATGGATAAGCTGATAGCGCCTCCTGAAATAAATATGGAGCGCCTGGGCGAAATAGTGAGCGGATACGGGCAGCAGAAGTGGTCATTGATTCCTTTGGTCCAGGAAATTCAGGCCGAGTTTGGCTTCATCCCTCCTGCGGCCGTGCCGATAATTGCAGAAAAGTTAAAACTGTTTCCCAGCGAAGTCCAGGGAGTAGTTTCTTTCTATGAGCAGCTTTATACCGAGCCCCGGGGAAGAAACATTGTCAGGGTCTGCCGGGGCACGGCCTGTCATGTCCGCGGGGGCAAGACTATTCTCAAACTGGTCAAACGGCAGCTGGGACTGGAAGAAAATGAGACTTCTGAAGACCTGGAATATACCCTGGAGACAGTTGCCTGTTTAGGGGTTTGCGCTTTATCCCCGACCATGGTTATTAACAACCAGGTCTATGGCCATATGAATCCCAAAAAAATTAAAGAAATCTTCAAAAGGGAGGAGGGAACCTGCTCATGAGCCGGCGCACTGTTTTTGTCTGCCAGGGAACGGGATGTTTGTCCAGCGGTTCCCGGGCCGTATATGAATCGTTATGCTCCGAAGTGGAAAGGCTGAAGATCCCCGACCTAAAGGTTGATTTTACCGGTTGCCATGGATTTTGCGAACAGGGGCCGATTGTTATTGTCGAACCCCAGGGTATTTTTTACACCCATGTCCAGGCCGAGGATGGGCCTGAGATTGCCGAAGCGCACCTTAAAAACGGAGTGCCGGTTGAGCGCCTCTTTTACCGCGACCCCGTCAGTGGGGAAGCGATCCCCTGTTACCAGGATGTCAATTTTTATAAGAAGCAGCAGCGCATTATCCTGCAAAACTGCGGACATATTAACCCGGAAGAAATTGAACAATCCCTGGAAAAAGGCAGATATAAAGCATTGGAAAAAGCGCTGGTGGAAATGACTCCCGAGCAGGTAATCGAAGAGCTTAAAGCGGCCGGGCTGCGCGGACGGGGGGGCGCCGGTTTTCCCACGGCCCTCAAATGGGAATTTTGTGCCAGGGCTCCCGGAAGCAAAAAGTACGTCATTTGTAATGCCGATGAAGGCGATCCCGGCGCTTTTATGGATCGTTCCATCCTGGAAGCCGATCCTCATGCCGTAATCGAGGGGTTGGCCCTGGCCGGATACGCCGTCGGCGCCGACGAAGGTTATGTATATGTCCGGGCCGAGTACCCCCTGGCGGTGAGCCGCCTGCGCACAGCCCTGAAGCAGGCCCGGGAAAAAGGCTTCCTGGGCCAAAACATCCTTGGTTCAGGTTTTAATTTCTCCATCAATATTAAGGAAGGAGCCGGTTCATTTGTTTGCGGCGAAGAAACGGCCCTGATTGCTTCCATAGAAAGCCGCCGCGGCATGCCCCGGCCGCGGCCTCCGTTCCCGGCCCAGTCCGGGTTGGACGGCAGGCCAACGGTAATTAACAATGTTAAAAGTTTGGCCGCCGTATCGGCTATTATCAACCGCGGAGCAGAGTGGTTTGCTTCGATCGGCACCGAAAAAAGCAAGGGCACCGTAGTTTTTGCCCTGACCGGAAAAGTTGCCAACAGCGGGCTGGTGGAAGTGCCGGCCGGGACTCCGCTTTCGACCATTGTCTTTGATATCGGCGGAGGCATCCCCCGGGGAAAGAAATTTAAAGCGGTCCAGACCGGAGGGCCTTCAGGTGGATGTATTCCCGCCCCCTATATGGATACCCCGGTAGAATACGAAAACCTGGCCCAACTGGGCTCGATCATGGGCTCAGGCGGTATGGTGGTCATGGATGAAAGTACCTGTATGGTGGAAATTGCCCGCTATTTTCTTAGCTTTACCCAGTCTGAATCCTGCGGTAAATGCACTCCCTGCCGGCTGGGTACCAGGCAGATGCTGGAGATTTTAACCCGTATTACCCAGGGCCGGGGCAAGGACAGCGATCTCGACACCCTGCTCAATATCGCCAAAACGGTTAAAGAGGGTTCCCTGTGCGGCCTGGGGCAGACCTGTCCCAATCCGGTTTTGACCACCCTTCAATATTTCAGGGAGGAATATGAGGCCCATATCAGGGAAAAGAAATGCCCGGCCGCTGTATGCGATGCCCTGATGATCTCACCCTGCCAGCATACCTGCCCGGTGGGTATTGACGTTCCCCGCTACCTGGAAGCAATCTCGCGGGGAGCATACCTGGAATCGGTCGAAATAATCAGGGAACGCAACCCCTTCCCCGCCATTTGCGGCCGCATCTGTCATCATCCCTGTGAACTGCGCTGCCGCCGGGGCGAGTTGGATGACTCCCTGGCTATCAGGGCCCTGAAGCGTTTTGTTGCCGACTGGTATTTTGAAAATATTGATCAGATCCCCTCTCCCGAACCTTTTGCCAGGACGAACCCGCAAAAAGTGGCGGTAGTGGGAGCAGGCCCCTGCGGCCTGGCCTGTGCCTACTTCCTGGCCCAGATGGGCTACAGCGTGACCGTTTTTGAGGCTCTGCCGGTGGGCGGCGGGATGCTCTCTGTGGCTATTCCGCAGTTCCGGTTGCCCGATGAAGTGATCCGGAAAGAAATTGCTTATATCGAAAAAAGCGGCGTGGAAATAAGATATAACAGCCCCGTTAATATTAACTTCACCATTGATGACCTTAAAAAAAGCGGTTACAATGCAGTCTTTATTGCAGCCGGGGCTCAAAAAAGCCAGCAGATGGGCATACCCGGTGAGCTGGAAGACCTGGAAGGATTCTATTACGGTCTGCGCTTCCTCAGAGATGTCAAGATCGGGCGGCCGGTCAAAATAGGAAAGAAAGTAATTGTGATCGGCGGAGGCAACGTGGCCCTGGATACCGCCCGCACGGCCGTCCGCCTGGGGGCTGAAGAGGTAGAAATTTTCTACCGCCGGACCAGGGAAGAAATGCCTGTTTCGGAAATGGAGTATGAAGAAGCAAGGGCCGAAGGAGTGAAAGCAAATTTCCTGGTCAGCCCTACCCGTATCGTCAGCAGCAATTGGAAGGTGACCGGGTTGCAGTGCATCAGGATGGAGCTGGGCGAGCCCGGCAAGGATGGCCGGCGCCGCCCCATTCCCGTGGCCGGGACCGACTTTTTTGCCGAAGCAGATACCGTATTTGCATCGGTAGGCCAGGCTCCTGATCTATCCTTCCTGCCTCCGGACAGCGCCCTGGAAAGAACCCGCCTGGAGACCCTGGTGGTGGATGAAAACAGGCTTTCAACCAATCTTGCCGGGGTCTTTGCCGGAGGTGATTTTGTCTCCGGCCCGGGCATGGTTATCGAGGCTGTCTCAGCCGGAAGAAGGGGCGCTCTGGCCATAGATAAATTTTTTAAGGCTGATCCGACCAGGGTCTTAATATATGACCAACGCCAGGACCTTTTAATCCCGGAAGCAGGAAAAGAGGAGGAAGAGCCGGAGCCGGTAGAGGAGGAACTGGATGAAGAAATCTGGAAACCGCAGTACCGGCCGGAGATACCGCGGCTCCCTACGGAAGAGAGGAAGCACAGCTTTAAGGAAACCGAGCTTTGTTATGTTGAAGCAGAAGCTGTGCAAGAATCTAAACGATGCCTCAGATGCGATCTGGAACAATAAGGGAGGTAGTGGCATGAAAACAATAACCAGCCAAAAGCCTTATGAAGAAATACTGCAGCAGCTGGAGTCCGGCAGCCGGGTCTTTCTTGTGGGTTGTGGAACATGTGCTACGGTGCTGCAGACCGGCGGAATAGAGCAGGTGCTGGAAATAAAGGAGAAGCTGCAGGAATCGGGCTTTCTGGTAACCGGTTGGACGGTGATCCCCACCGCCTGTGACGAGATGACCGCCGCCACGGCCAGGGACCATGAGTCCGAGATCCAGGGGGCAAACGGGATCCTGGTCATGGCCTGCGCTCTGGGCGTGCAGCGCTTAAACATGTACCTGGACAAACCTGTTTTGCCGGCTCTTGATACCCTGTTTATCGGGTTGGAAGAACACCCGGGATATTTTATGGAGGCCTGCGCCCAATGCGGGCAGTGCATCCTGGGCTATACGGCCGGGGTATGCCCGGTTACCGCCTGCCATAAAGGTTTATTGAACGGGCCCTGCGGCGGGACCAACAAGGGCAAATGTGAGGTGGACCAGGAAAGAGACTGTGCCTTTACCCTGATCTACAACCGGCTCAAAGAACAGGACCGGCTCGATTTAATGAAACATTACTATCCTCCCAGGGATGCCCAGGTGCTGCCCAGGCCCAGGGTTAAAATACTGGACAAAAAGGAGATAGAACAATGGGTATGAAATTTAAGCAAATTCTGGACTCCGGCAAGTTTGTGGTGACGGCAGAAATTGCTCCTCCAAAAGGCACAGATTTGGAGCAAATGTATCACCACATTGAATTGCTTAAAGATAAGGTTGACGCCCTGAATGTAACCGATCACCAGAGTTCGGTCATGCGTTTCCCTTCCCTGGGGGGGTGCCTGGCCATCAAAGAGCGGGGCGGGGAACCGATTTTACAGATGACCTGCCGCGACCGCAACCAGATCGCCCTGCAATCAGACCTCCTCCTGGCCTACAGCAGGGGTATCGAGAATGTGTTGTGCCTTACCGGCGACGCCATGACGGTTGGGGATCACAAACAGGCCCGGGGTATCTTTGAGCTGGATTCGGTCCAGTTATTGCGGGCCATTGACCGGCTGGAAGAAAGTAAAGACCTGGGCGGTAACGACCTGGGTGGAGCAGTTACCTATTGCAAGGGGGCGATAGTTACCCCGGAAGCAGATCCCTGGGAACCGCAGTATATTAAATTTGAGAAGAAAGTCGATGCGGGAGCTGAATTTTTCCAAACCCAGGCCATTTATGATCTGGACAACTTTGCCCGGTTTATGGATTATGCTCGGCAGTTCCCGGTAAAAATTTTGGCCGGGATCGTCCTGCTTACATCGGCCAGAATGGCCAGGTATATGACAGAAAACGTGCCCGGCATTTTTGTCCCCGGGGATCTTATTGATGAATTAGGCAGCGCCCCGAAGGGCAGGGCTTTGCAAACAGGCATAGAGATCGCCGGCCGCATGATTGAAACTTTAAAGAAAGAAGCGGTCTGCGACGGGGTTCATATCATGGCCATCAACCGGGAAGAAGTCGTCCCCGACATCCTGGCCGCAGCCGGCTTCTAAAAGCGCATCTCCTATTTAGTGGACAGGGACCGCCCGGCCCTGTCTTTTTATGCGTCATTGCTTTTGGCAGAGCAATTTCAAGGCCTTTAATGTAAGATATTGTCTGCCTACCCCTGTTATAACCCATCAAAGCCCTCGGATCATTTCCGGAAACAAGTTTTGCAGGAAAAAAACCGGTTGGTATGGAACTAGAGCTTAACAGAATGGAACCGGCAATAAAAAAAGTGGAACCGGCTGTCCAAGGCCGACCGGTTGGCGCCGGCCTGAGCCGTCCCTTTCTTAAGCCATGGACTTTTAACCGGGGAGGATTGACTTTGTTAACCAACTATTCAGAGCACTACCTGCCGAACGGAATCAGGGTGCTGTTTATGCCCACCGACAAATTTAAAACTATCTCTATGGCCCTCTTCCTGCACCAGGAATTAAACCCGGATGTGGCGGCCTTGAATGCCCTGCTGCCGGCGACCCTGGAGCAGGGCAGCAGGCAGTATCCCGACAAGCTGAGCCTGCAGCGCAGGTTGGAAAACCTTTACGGAGCCGATCTGACAGCTGATATCCTGAAAAGCGGGGAACGGCACGTGATAGCCTTCAGCTGTGAATTGGCCCATGATAAGTATCTCGGTGAAAACGGTTCCCTGCTTGAAAAGGGCCTGTCCGTCCTTGGCTCCATTACCGGTGATCCGCTCCTTGAGAACGGCGGTTTCAAAAAGGACTATGTTAAGCAGGAAAAGAACCAGCTAATCAAAGATATCAGGGCCATGCTCAATGACAAGGCCACCTATGCTTATGAACGCTGTATGGCCTTGATGTGTGACGGCGAAAGGTTCGGCACCTATAAGCTGGGCCGCATTGAAGATTACGAGGCCATTGATGAAGCAGCGCTCTACCGCCATTATTGCCGGTTGTTTTCCACTAACCCCCTTGATTTATATTTGATCGGCGACCTGTCGGAAAAAGAGGTCCTGCGGGCAGCCGGTAAGGCTTTTAACTTTTCCCGCCGGGCAGAACAGGGCCACCTGCCCCCGACAGATATTAACCGGTCGGTGCTGGAAGTGCGCTACCATGAGGAGGAAATGACGGTTAACCAGTCCAAGCTGGTGCTCGGTTTTCGCACCTACACCGCTCACGGCGATGCCCGCTATTGCCCTCTTCTGGTTTACAACGGTATTTTGGGGGCATTTCCTCATTCCAAGCTGTTTATGAAAGTCCGTGAAGAAGCCGGCCTGGCCTATTATGTGCATTCCCGCCTCGAAAGGCACAAGGGCCTGATGGTTATTTCCGCCGGCATTAACTATAACGATTATAAAGAAGCGCGGGAAATAATCGACCGGCAGCTGGAAGACATGGTTAACGGTAAAATCAGCCCCGCAGAGCTGGACAATACCAAGCGGGGTTTGGTTAACCGACTCCGTTCCCAGCAGGACAGCCCCAACCAGCTGATCAGCGCGCACCTGGACGGCTCTATCGGAGGCAGAACCTACAGTGCCGAAGAGCTGATCGAAGGCATCGAGGCGGTTAACAGGCAGGAAATCCGGGCCGTGGCAGAAAAAATAAAACTCGATACCGTATATGTCCTGCGGCCCCAGGAAGGAGGCAGTTAAAATAATGAGAGAAAACTTCAGGTTGATTGAAAACAGGGAACTGCATGAAACCCTCTACCACTACCGGTTCTGGCCGGGACTCGATTTATATGTCCTGCCCCGCAGGGACTATCAGAAAAAGTATGCTGTTTTTTCCACCCGCTTCGGTTCCATCGATAACCGCTTCCGGGTCGAACCCGAGCAGGAAGTTACGGAACTGCCCGATGGCGTGGCCCACTTTCTTGAACATAAACTGTTTGAAGACGAACGGGGCAATGTTTTTGACCGCTTTGCCGCCCTGGGAGCCTCCCCCAATGCTTTTACCTCCTTCAACCAGACCTCGTACCTGTTTTCCTGCACCGCCAGTTTTGAGCAAAGCCTGGATCACCTCCTCAATTTTGTCCAGGAGCCCTATTTCACTGAAAAAACGGTCCAGAAAGAACAGGGTATTATTGGCCAGGAAATAAAGATGTATGAAGATCATCCCCACTGGCGGGTTTTCTTTAACCTCCTGGCCGGGCTCTACCAAAAACATCCGGTCCGCAATGATATTGCCGGCACTGCTGAAAGCATTGCCAGGATTACCCCGGACTTGCTGTACCGCTGTTACCATACTTTTTATCATCCCAGCAATATGGCCGTATTTGTAGTCGGTGATCTGGATCCGGAACCGGTCGGTCGGCAGGTGCAGGAAAACCTGGCCGGCCGCGAATACGGCCCGATGGGGGAAATAGTGCGCCTCTTTCCAGAGGAACCGGCTGATATTTACCAGGCGAAAACGGTCCAGGAGCTAATTGTTTCAGACCCGATTCTGTTTATCGGCTTTAAAGACAACAAGGTGGGGAAATTGCAAAGCCGGGATTTAATGCGCCGGGAAATACTGATGGAGCTGGTTTTAGATATCCTTTTTGGCTCGAGCGAACGACTTTATAATGAACTCTACCGCAACAACCTGATCGACGAAAATTTTGGAGCAGAATATACCGCCGAACTCAATTACGGTTACGCCATGATCGGGGGAGAAACCGGGGATCCCGACCAGCTCTACGGCCGGATCATGGAAGCGGTAGAGGACTTAAAAAAACAGGGCATAAGGGCCGAACAGTTTGAACGGCACCGCCGCAAAATCCTGGGCGGTTATATCAGGCGCTTTAATTCTTTAGAATTTATCGCCAACAACTTCCTGGCCTACCGCTTCAAGGACGCCGAACTGTTTGATCTGCCCTCCATCCTGCAGGCGGTAAAGAGGGAGGAGGCCCTGGGGGTATTAGAGGAAAACCTCGATCCCGCCTACCACGCTCTTTCGCTTATCGCACCGCCCAAAGAAGAATAAAAGCAAAATCATAAAAGAGGCTATTGATCTTTGGCCTGCTTCGGGTTAAAATGGCACTATTGATGTGCACATTAATGTGCACAACGCAGCAGGAGGACTGAACATGAATAACTTTACCCGGTATGTTAATCCCCACCTCGGTGAAATGCTTGAAAATATCAAACTCGATCAAAAATATGTGCGCGGGGAAGGCAGTTATCTTTTCGACGAAGAAGGCAACCGCTACCTTGACTGCATCGCCGCCTACGGAGCCCTGCCTTTTGGCCACAATCCGGAACCGATCTGGGAAGCAATCAACAGCTACCGCGATTCGGCTGAACCTAACTTTGTCCAACCTTCGGCCCTCGATGCCGCCGGCGAACTGGGCCGGCGCCTGGTCCAACTGGCCCCGGAAGGGCTCGAGTTTGTCACTTTTGCCAACAGCGGAGCCGAAGCTGTTGAAGCGGCCATCAAGCTGTGCCGTTCCGCAACCGGCCGCCCGGGCATCCTGGCCACGGAAAACAGCTTTCACGGCAAAACTTACGGGGCCCTTTCCGCCACCGGCAACAGCAGCTACCAGGAAGATTTCGCGGCCCCGGCTGAACATTTCAGGCATATTATGTTCGGAAATGCCGAAGCCCTGGAGCAGGAATTAAGCGCCAACCCCGGTTATTACGCCGCTTTCATGGTAGAACCGATCCAGGGCGAAGGAGGTATTGTCGAGCCTCCGGCCGGATACCTGGCTGCGGCCAAAGAAATTTGCGCCCGCCACCAGGTTTTGCTGGTCTTAGATGAAATCCAGACCGGCCTGGGCCGGACCGGGCGTCTTTTTGCCTGTGAAGCAGAAAAAGTGTCTCCCGATCTCCTGGTCCTGGCCAAGGCCCTGGGCGGGGGAATGATGCCGATCGGGGCCTGCCTGAGCTCGGATAAGGTATATAACGAAGACTTTGGAATGAAGCATTCCTCTACTTTTGCCGGCAATTCACTGGCCTGCCGGGTCGGCCTAAAGGTCCTTGATATGCTGACCGAAAAAGATTCTGCCGCGCTTAAGCATGTTAAAAAGATGGGACGACTGCTTAAAAACGGCCTCCTGGAATTGCGGGATAAACACCCCGACCTGATTAAAGCGGTGCGGGGCCGGGGTTTGATGCTGGGCCTTGAATTTAACATGGATCGCGGGCAATTTCCCGGCAGCCTGCTGGGAGTAATGGCCGAACAGGAACTGCTGACCCCGGCTATATCTTCCTACCTTTTAAACGTAGAGAAGGTCAGAGTAGCTCCGACCCTGAACGGCAATGAAGTAATCCGCATCGAACCGCCCTTGACGATCAGCGAAGCGCAGTGCCGGGAGGCGCTGCAGAAACTGAACTCGATGTTGGAAGTGCTGGCGGAGGGCAATACGGCCCGCTTTCTGGCTTACCTGATCAGGCCGCAGGTTGGAGATGATTTTCCCAGATTTTCACCTTATCCCGAAAATAAAGTTGAACCGTCGGGCGATCCCGAAGAAGGCCGCTTTGCCTTCCTGATCCATGCCCTCGATTTGGAAAGTTACCACCAGTTTGACAACAGCCTCCTGGCTTACAGCGAAGAAGAATTGGCCGATCTAACCGGCAGGTTTGGCGACATGGTCGGTCCTTTCGTGGCCGGAAAAACCAGGATTCATTCCGAGGCCGGCCGAACCGCTTACGGTGAATTTATCGCTTTGCCCAGGACGACGGACGAATTTGTTCAAATGCCCCGCAAACAGGCTATGGAAGAGCTGAAAGAAGCCGTAGCCATGGCCCGGGAACGGGGAGCCCGCGTCGTGGGGCTGGGGGCCTTTACAGCTGTGGCCTCGATGGGCGGCCTCTATCTGAAAAACGAAGGAGTGCCGATTACCACCGGCAACAGCTATACCGTGGTTGCCGCTGTCGATGCCATCAATACGGCCACCGAAAGGCTGCAGATGGATCGGTCCCGGATTACAGCCGGCATAGTAGGGGCGGCAGGGTCGATCGGCAGGGGTATTTCCCTGCTCTTATCAGAGACTGTTCCCCGCCTGGTCCTGATCGGCAATCCGAATAACAAGACTTCCAGCGAAAGGCTGCACTTGGTGGCCGCGGAAATTTACCGTTACCAGTCGGCGCTGCTGCAGCAGGGCCGACCCCTGAAGCCGGGCAGTATGGGTCACCTGCTGGCAGAATGCCCCGCTTTGCCTTCCCCGGAAGCGCCCATGGAGGCATTCGAAGCTTTTGCCGATGGAGAAGGGCGCAAAAAAGGGCTGATCGAATTTTCTACCGATATCGATACCGTTTTGTCCAGGGCCGATGTTGTGATCAGCGCCACCAGCACTACCGGCAAGGTCATTCATGCCGGCAACCTCAAAGAAGGGGCGGTAGTCTGTGATATTTCCCGGCCCGCCAACGTCAGCGAAGAAGTTGACGAAGCCCGCCCCGATGTCCTGGTTATCGACGGCGGGGTTATTGAAGTGCCCGGTTTGCCTTCCTTCGGCTGGAATTTTGGCTTTGAAGAAGGACTCGCCTATGCCTGCATGGCTGAAACAATGATGCTGGCCCTGGAACAGCGTTATAAACATTACAGCCTCGGTTCTTCCGGTGTCAACCTGGAGACAATTTTACAAACCAGGTACTGGGCCGGCGAACACGGTTTCAAGCTGGCCAATTTCCGCAGCTTTAACCGCCCTCTGAGCGATGAAAAGTGGCAGAAACTGCTGGAAACGCGGCGGGAGTTGGCCCTCCGCTGAAAACTGTGATAAAATAAACGGGTATTTATCCTATCATTTACGCTGTAGAGAGGGTGACCAAATTGAAGCAAAAAGCCGGGCAGGAGAAGAATAATCAGCAAAAAGAATTTGTCAAAGCCATTACCCCCAGGTCAGTAGATTTTTCCCAGTGGTATATCGATGTTATCCTGAAAGCAGAATTGATGGATTATGCCCCCGTGAAAGGTTTCATGGCCATCCGGCCGGCGGGCTACGCGATCTGGGAAAAAATCATGGAGCAATTTGACCGCCGCTTCAAGGAAACCGGTCATGAAAACGCCTACTTCCCCCTGTTTATCCCCCAGGAGCTTTTGGAAAAGGAAGCCGAGCATGTCGAAGGCTTCGCCCCCGAAGTGGCCTGGGTAACTAAAGGCGGGGATGAAATCTTAAGCGAACCGCTGGTAGTCCGGCCCACATCAGAAGCCATTATTTGTGATTTTTATTCACGCTGGGTCCAATCCTGGCGGGATCTGCCGGTTTTGATCAACCAGTGGTGCAACGTGGTCCGCTGGGAAAAGTCGACCCGGCCGTTCCTGCGCACCTCTGAATTTTTATGGCAGGAAGGCCATACCTGTCACCGAACCGAGGAAGAAGCCGAAGAAGAAGCCCTTAAGATGCTCGAGGTCTACCGGGAATGCATTGAAACGGAGCTGGCTATCCCGGCCGTTATAGGGCAAAAAACGGAACGCGAAAAGTTTGCCGGCGCCCTCCGCACCTATACCGTTGAAGCCTTGATGAGTGACGGCAGGGCCCTGCAGGCCGGAACCTCCCATAACCTGGGCCAGCATTTTGCCAGGGTTTTTGATATAAAATTCCTTGACCAGGACGATCAGCTTAAATATGTCTGGCAGACTTCCTGGGGAGTCTCGACCAGGTTGATCGGGGCCCTGATCATGGTCCACGGCGACGACCGCGGCCTGAAGATCCCGCCCCGCATTTCAACCTACCAGGCCGTCATTGTGCCGATCCTGACCAAGAAAGATCGGGAAAAAGTTTTAACTTCCGTCCGGGAGCTGGCCGACCAGCTCAAAGACGTGATCAGGGTTAAGCTGGATGACCGGGAAGAGTATTCGCCCGGCTGGAAATATAACGATTGGGAAATGCGGGGAGTCCCGGTCCGCATCGAAGTCGGCCCCAAAGAACTGGAGCAGGACAAAGTGGTGGTGGTCCGCCGCGACAGCGGGGAAAAAGTTAGTTTATCCCGCCAGGAACTGCCTGCTTACCTGCCCGGCCTGATGGATGAGATTCAGGACAGTATGTTAAAAAATGCCCTTGAATTCAGGGAAGCAAATACCCGCAGCGGGTCGGACTATGAAGATTTCAAAGCAATCATGGCCACAGAACGCGGTTTATATCTGACTTCCTGGTGCGGAGAGGCCGAGTGCGAGGAAAAAATCAAAGATGACACCAAGGCCACCATCCGCTGTATTCCATTTGACAAAAAAGCAGAACATGAAACCTGCCTGGTTTGCGATAAAAAAGCGGAGCATGCTGTTTACTATGCCCGGGCCTACTAAATAAAGATGAAGCAAAAGAAGAAGGAACTTCGCAAAAGGATCATTGGAAAGCGGGATCAATTGACTGCCGCAGAGATTGCCGTTAAAAGCGCCCGGATTGCCGAGAATTTATACACCCTTCCCGCTTACAGCAGCGCCGGAGCGGTGATGTTCTTCATAACTTTCGGCAGTGAAGTTGATACCCGGCCCATGATTGAAGAAACCATAAGACGGGGCAAGCTGGCGCTTGCCCCTAAAGCTGTACCTGAAAACCGTGACTTGATCCCTGCTCAAATTATTGACTGGGAGCGCGACCTGGCCCCCGGAGCCTACAACATCCCCGAGCCGCGCTCCGAAACCCTGCGCCCCCGGGATCCTAAAATCATCGACCTGCTGATCGTGCCGGGGGTCGGTTTTGATCCGGGAGGAGGGCGGCTGGGATATGGAGGAGGTTATTACGACCGCTTTTTCGAACGCCTTAAACCCGGGGTCCCCCTGGTGGCCATCGCTTTTGAAATGCAGATCCTCCCCCACATCCCCCTCGATCAGTGGGACAGGAAAGTCGACATTATTATAACGGAAAAAAGAGTTATTACCTGATCTTCGCCCGCAGCCGTATGAACGGACCGGACCGTGCTGTTTTTGAGGTCACAGGCCCTGCTTATAACAATTTGGGCCCGGTTCAAGGCCGGAGCAGGATATAACCGCTGCTATTTTTTCTGTTTTGAACTGTGAAAAAAGCCGTTAAAAAACATATCCATAATTATATTGGCGATATGTTCCAGGTCTTTTTCCTGTTCATTAACTACTTCCCAGATAAAACGATCCACCAGCAAAATGTAAGCTTTTGCCCCGAGTTGAACGTCAAACTTTTTGGCCAGGCCCTGTTCCTGGGCATATTTAAATGATCGGGCCGTGCTTGCAATGAACTGCTCCTTTATATCGCGCCAGTGACCGAATATCGACTCCGACTGGCCCAGGGCTTCCTGGTATACTTTCATGATCGGACGGTGCTGCTCCGCAAGCCGGAAAGAAGTTAAAACTAGTTCATAATAGGCGTCACGGGCTTCCCGTAATGTTTTTGGCGCAAAGGGGTATTCAAGCAGGTTAAAAAAATCAATCAGCACATTGTCGACGACCTTGTTGAGGATGTCGTCTTTGCCTTTAAAGTGGCTGTAGACGGTGCCGTAACCTACTTTGGCCTGTTCGCTGATTTTGGCAATGGTAGTCTTGGCGTAACCTTCATTCAGAAAAACCTCTAAAGCGGTGTCCAGGATTAGTTTTCGAGTGATGCGGCTGCGCAGGTAACGACGTGGTCTCCGAGTCTTTTTATCCACGGTTTGGGTAACCTCCTTCATCTTGTGAGAATAGCATTACAAAACGCAATGATATTTTATCATTTATAAAAAATATTTGCAAAGCTTATTTTTAAGTAGAAAAAGTTTTAATGGGCAGAAAAAAGCTACTTTTGCTTTTTACTCTTTGATTTAGTAATATTAAAGGGTCAGGACATCAAGCGGGAGACCAAATATGGCTGTATACGCGCTCGGCGATTTGCATCTTTCCCATGATCAAAATAAACCGATGGACATCTTTGGTCCCGGTTGGGAAAACCATGCCGAAAAGATCAAAAAAAACTGGAACCGCCTGGTCGGCGATGAAGATCTGGTTATAGTGCCCGGAGATATTTCCTGGGCTATGCGCCTGCCGGAGGCTATCCCTGATTTGCAGTGGCTGTCAGGATTGAAAGGGACCAAACTCCTGGTCCGGGGCAACCACGATTACTGGTGGTCTTCCATCGGCAAGGTCAGGGCTCAACTGCCGCCTTCTGTTTATGCCCTCCAGAACGATTACTTTGCCTGGCAGGGCTGGGCCATTTGCGGGACCAGGGGCTGGATCTGTCCCGGCGATGAAGGTTTTGACAATGAACAGGATCAAAAAATATACCTGCGCGAAGTCCAGCGCCTGCGGCTTTCCCTCGACGGCGCCTTTAAAGATTCCTTTCAGGATTTTATAGCGGCCCTGCATTTCCCGCCTTTCAACCGCCGGGGCCAGTCCAGCGCCTTTACCGAGCTCCTGGAGGAGTACAGGGTCCGGATCTGTGTGTTCGGTCATATCCATGACGAGGGCAGGGACTTTATCTTCCAGGGCCTTAAAAACGGGGTGGAATACCGCTTTGTGGCCGCCGACGGTAATGACTTTTCGCCGGTGCGATTGGTCTAGAATGATGATTATGTTCTATTTTTCTCAAATTCTCCATTTATGAGCAGGATTTATCTGTGATAAAGAGAATAAAATAAGGCAGGTAAAAACTAAGTTTTAGACTTAGATAAGAAACTATAAGGAGGTTAGTAATTTGAGCAACGAGGCTGTAGCAGAGCTCAACCAGGACATCGATCTGGACCAGGTCGATTCAATTATTGCACCATACCTGGGGAAGAAGGAAATGGTCATCCCAATTTTGCAGAAAGTGCAGGAACATTTCGGCTACCTGCCCCGCCCGGTAATGGAACATATCTCCTACCGGATGCACATCCCCCTCAGCCGCCTTTACGGCGTTACTACTTTTTATGCCCAGTTTAAACTGAAACCCCGTGGACGCAACATTATCAGGGTTTGTAAAGGGACGGCCTGCCATATCCAGGGCAGCCCCAAAATTGCTGAAAGGATTGAAGAAATTCTGGATGTAGAAAGTGGCGAAACCACCGACGATTTAAAATTTACCCTGGAAGAGGTGGCCTGTATCGGTTGCTGCGCGCTGGCACCGGTGATTATGGTTAACGACGATCCGCATGGACGGTTAACGCCGGACAAGGTCAACGCTATTCTGGATAGTTATGAATAAACACTAGGAGGTGGCCCAATGGAGAAGTTTATCGATCCATGCTGCGAAAAATGTACCCATACCAAGGATACGCCTTGTAAAGATTTTGTGGAGTGCTGTTTGGAAGGTCCCATCTGCCATGAAAACCAGGAATGCGCCCAGAAACGCAAAAATATAACTGAGAAAGTAGCCCTGGACGAAAATTTTGTGATCTCTTAAATGATTTAACCAGGGAAAGGGAGGTAAGAAGATATTGTATGAGAAGCACATCATGATTTGTGGAGCCACCGGCTGCCTTTCGTCGGGCTCAAATCAAATCGCAGAGGCTTTGAAAGAAGAACTGGAAAAACAGGGCATTAAAGATAAATACCGCCTGGTTATGGGCGGTTGTCCCGGTTTCTGCGAGGTCGGGCCGATTATCGTGATCTACCCGGACGAGGTTTTTTACTGCCGCCTGAAGACAAAAGATATGGCCGAGCTGGTGGAACAACACCTCATCGGCGGAGAAATTGTCGAAAGGCTGTTATACAAGGGCCCGGATGTGGAAGCTCCGGCCCGTTTTTACGATACTATCCCCTTTTATTCCAAGCAGAAGTTCAATGTTCTACGCAACAGCGGTATTATCGACCCGGAAAGCATCGATGAGTATATCATGCGGGGAGGATACCGGGCCTTAAAGCGCGCCCTGCAGATGGATCCCCAGGCCATATGCGATGAAGTCAAGGATGCCGGCCTGCGTGGCCGCGGGGGGGCCGGTTTCCCCACGGGATTAAAATGGGGGTTCACCAACAAAGCCCCCGGCGACAAAAAGTATATCGTCTGCAACGCCGACGAAGGCGACCCCGGGGCCTTCATGGACCGCAGTATCCTGGAAGGCGATCCCCATGCCATTTTAGAGGGCATGCTCATTGCCGGCAGAGCCTGCGGGGCCGATGAAGGCTACATTTACTGCCGGGCTGAGTATCCCCTGGCCATCAGGAGGTTGAAAACCGCCATCCAGCAGGCTGAAGAGTACGGCCTGCTCGGCACTAATATTCTGGATTCCGGCTTTAATTTCAAAATGAATATCAAAGAGGGAGCGGGAGCTTTTGTCTGCGGTGAAGAGACGGCGCTTCTGGCTTCCATTGAAGGTAAAAGAGGCATGCCCCGGCCCCGGCCGCCGTTTCCCGCCCAGGTAGGAGTTTTCGGCAAACCGACTACCATCAACAACGTGGAAACCCTGGCCAATATTCCCCTCATTGTCAGGGAAGGGGGAGCGGAGGAATTTAAGAAGGTCGGGACTGAAGGCAGCAAAGGGACCAAGGTTTTTGCCCTGGCCGGGAAGGTCCGCAATACCGGCCTGGTCGAGGTGCCCATGGGCATCACCATCGAGGAGATCATTTTCGATGTGGGCGGAGGGATCCAGGGCGGCCGCGAGTTCAAAGCCGTCCAGGCCGGCGGTCCTTCGGGCGGATGTATTCCGCAAGACCTGATTAACCTGCCCATTGACTATGACTCGCTGACCAAGGCGGGAGCGATCATGGGTTCCGGCGGTCTCGTCGTTATGGACGACCGGACCTGCATGGTCGACCTGGCCAAGTATTTCTTGAGTTTTACCCAGAAAGAATCCTGCGGCAAGTGCACCCCCTGCCGGGAAGGAACCAAGCGGATGCTTGAAATTTTAGAGCGGATTTCCGAAGGAGAAGGGATACCGGAGGACCTGGACACCCTGGACAGCCTGGCCCACAGTATCAAGGACAGCTCCCTCTGCGGCCTGGGCCAGACCTGCCCGAACCCGGTTTTAACTACCATCCGCTACTTCCGGCATGAGTATGAAGAACACATCAACGAAAATTACTGCCGCTCCGGCATTTGCAAGCCCCTGTTCCAGTACGTGATCGATCAGGAGAACTGCAACGGCTGCCGGGCCTGCGTCAGGGTCTGCCCGGTGGACGCAATCGAGGGCGAAAAGAAAGAGCCCCATGAAATAGACCAGGAACTTTGCACCCGCTGCGGCAGCTGTATTGAAAAATGCCGCTTTGATTGCATAATGATTACTCGTGTAGGGAGTGAAGCTGATGTCGGCAATTAAATTAACCATAGACGGACAAGAAATCGAGGTGGCTCCCGGTACGACCATTCTTGAAGCCGCGCGGCAGCTGGGTATCGATATTCCGACTTTTTGTGAGGATCCGGAACTGCCCCCCAACGGGGCCTGCCGGATCTGCGTGGTTGAAGTGGAGAAGGCCAGGGCCCTGGTGGCTTCCTGTGTCGCTCCAGTCGGCCCGGACATGGTGGTTCATACCGAGTCGGAGCGGGTCATCAATGCCCGCAAGAATAACTTAAGCCTGATGCTGGCCAATCATCCCCTGGACTGCATCACCTGTGAAAAGACCGGTGAATGCAAGCTCCAGGACTACTGCTACCGGTACGGGGTTGCTTCCACTGAATTTTTTGGAGCGGTCAAGGACCTGCCCTATGACGATACCAATGCTTTCTTCCTGCGTGATATGAACAAGTGCATCCTCTGCGGTATTTGCGTCGGCAAGTGCCAGCAGGTGGTTGGAGCCGGGGCGATCGACTTTACCAAGCGCGGTTTCGGCACCAATGTCAGCCCCGGTTTTGAAGATCCTATCGAAGAATCTTCCTGTGTATTCTGCGGGATGTGTATCGACAACTGCCCGGTGGGGGCCCTGATTCCCAAGTATGTGACCGGCAAAGGACGCCCCTGGCAGACTGAAAGTGTTCCTTCCGTCTGCCCCTACTGCAGCCTGGGCTGCAATATCAACCTGCATATCAAGGATAACGAAGTGATTGGGGTCAGCCCTGATCAGGAAAGCCCGGTTAACCGCGGCCATCTCTGTGTGCAGGGTAAATTCGGCTGGGATTTCGTCCACAGCCGCGACAGGGTTACCGCCCCGCTGGTCAGAAGCAACGGGGTCTTTGTTGAAGTGAGCTGGGAAGAAGCCCTCGATTATATCATCGATAATATTAAAGACATCCAGTCCCGTTACGGGGCCGATGCCCTGATGGGGCTTGGTTCGCCCAAATCGAGTAACGAAGACAGCTACCTGTTCCAAAAATTGATCCGTTCCCTGGGCACCAACAACGTTGACAGTTATACCAGGCACTGCCATGTTTCTGCAGTGGACGGCATGATGGACGCTTTTGGTAATGCCGCTACCACCAACACTATTGATGAAGTGGCGGCAACCGATGCCATCCTGGTCATCGGCGCCAATCCGGCCGAAAGCCATCCCATCCTGGATTACCGGGTCCGCGAGGCGGCCCAGAAGGGAGCCAAACTCGTTGTCGCCGTTCCCGAAATGATCGGGCTGGTCGACGTATCGACGGCTTACCTGCCCCTTGAGGCGGGCACCGAGTTGGCCCTGCTGAACGGAATGGCCAATGTCATTATCAGTGAAGGCCTCCATGATCAGGACTTTGTCGACAAAAGAACCGAGGGCTTTGAAGAGCTCAAAAAAGCTGTAGAAAAATATACCCCGGAACATGTAGCCGGGATTACCGGGCTGGAAGCAGAAGCGGTCCGCTCTGCCGCCCGGGCCTACGCTTCCGCTGAAAAAGCGGTCATCGTCTCAGATGCAGGGGTAAGAGAAGAAACCGGCGGCGCTGCTTTTGTCAGGGCCCTGACCAACCTGGCCCTGTTGACCGGCAATGTGGGCAAAGAGTCAACCGGCGTTTACCTGCCCTACGGGGAAAACAACCTTCAGGGTATGGCCGATATGGGTGTGCTGCCCAACGTCATAACCGGTTACCAGCACCTTCAGGATCAAAAAGTTCGCGACAAGTTTTCCAAGTCCTGGGGTGTTGAAATCAGTGAAACCCCCGGCATGACGGCCGCGGAAGCATTTGAAGGCAGGAAAAACTCCAGCATCAAGGCCATGTACATCATGGGCGAAAACCCGGTGGCCTGCGGCGGAGACCGCTTAAAAGTAGCCGAGAATCTCGAGAACCTCGATTTCCTGGTGGTCCAGGACATCTTCATGACTGAAACGGCTTCCCTGGCCGATGTTGTCCTTCCGGCTTCGGCCTTTGCCGAAAAGCTGGGGACCTATACCAATGTTGAGCGCAGGGTTCAGCTCAGCCAGACCGCCCTGGAGCCCCCGGGAGAAGTCTTCCCCGACTGGGCCGTCCTGGTAGAACTGGCCGAATGGTTCGGCTTTGAATGGGACTATACCGGGCCGGAGGAAATATTCGATGAAATAGCCTCCCTTACCCCCGAATACAGCGGGATTTCCTATTACCGCCTGGCCGAACAGGGTCTGCAGTGGCCCTGTCCGGATGAAGATCACCCGGGCACCAGATTCCTGCATGAAGACAGCTTCAGCCGGGGCAAGGGACTCTTTGCCGCCGTCGATTACAAGCCGGAAGCGCTGCCCGCAAGCGGTGAGCACGCCGCGGTTTGCTGCGCCACCGGTTATCACGGCTGTCAGTGCCTCAGCGAAACCTTAAGCAAGCGCTCTGTGATCAGCGCCTTTAAAAAGGGCTGCTGCGTTTAAATAGAAGCAGTCCAGTTAAGTTTATTTAAAAGCAAACCACGCGCCCCCTGGCTCACGGGGGCGCGTTTGTGCGACGGGCA
>SL_8KL_010_SEDDRAFT_10000317_pt1 | contig 41793 bp, 37 predicted proteins | sample SodLakKL_010_SED_4_FD_11160 | JGI IMG/M metagenome (IMG submission 11160)
TGCCTTACATAAAAAACCCTAGCAGCTAGGGTTTTTTAAACCTTGGTGCTATCTATTTTTCGATCCGGGTTTACCGCCACCGCGGGGAGGCCTGCCTCCTCCGCTACCGTCCCCTCCGCTGCCTTCTGGCTTCTTCAGGAGGGCCTTCCTGGAGAGATCAATCCTTCCCCTGTCATCGATATCAAGAACTTTAACCTCAACTTCATCGCCGAGGTTGACTACATCTTCGGTTTTGTCTACCCGGTGGTGATCCAGGTGCGAAATGTGCAGCAGCCCTTCTTTTCCGGGCAGCAACTCTACAAACGCTCCGTAGCGTTCGACCCGGGTTACTTTACCCTTGTAAACTTCACCGGGTTCTACTTCCTTAACCAGGGTTTCGATGGTTTGTTTTGCCTTCTCGCCACCTTCGGGATCGACCGAAGCAATAAAGACCCTGCCATCCGGTTCAATGTCGATATCGACTCCGGTATCGGCAATAATCTTGTTAATCATCTTGCCGCCCGGCCCGATGACATCCCTGATTTTATCAACCGGGATCTGGAGCCTGATCATGCGCGGCGCATTCGGAGACAGTTCGGGCCTCGGTTCGCCGATTACTTCACCCATTTTGCTTAAAATATATTTATACCCGACATCGGCCTGGTGCAGGGCCTCCTGCAGAATTTCCCACGATATTCCCTTGATCTTGATGTCCATCTGTAGAGCAGTAATGCCCTTTTCCGTTCCCGCTACTTTAAAGTCCATGTCGCCCAGGAAGTCTTCTACTCCCTGGATATCGGACAGGATGGCCACATCTTCATCCTCTTTAATCAGGCCCATAGCAATGCCGCCGACTGCCCGTTTGACCGGGACGCCGGTGTCCATCATCGCCATTGAAGATGAGCACACACTGCCCATAGATGTCGAGCCGTTTGATTCAAGAACTTCTGAAACCAGCCGCACGGTATAGGGGAATTCATCCTCGGAAGGCACAACCGGTTCAAGAGCTCTTTCCGCCAAAGCGCCGTGGCCTATCTCCCGGCGCCCGGGACCGCGCATGAAGCCGGCTTCGCCAACACTGTAGGGCGGAAAGTTATAGTGGTGCATAAACCGTTTTGATTCTTCCAGGCCCAGGCCATCGATGATCTGCACATCCCGCAGGGCAGACAGGGTGCAGATGCTGAGAACCTGGGTTTGACCGCGGGTAAAAATTGCCGACCCGTGCGTCCTGGGAAGCACCGAAGCTTCACAGGTGATCGGCCTGATTTCATCGGGTCTGCGCCCGTCGGCGCGCAGGTTTTGTTTCAGCACCATTTCACGCAGAGTCTCCCGGAGAACTTTCTCAAATATTTTACCAATTTCAGCTTCATTTTCAGGGTATTCTTCCAGGTATTTGGCCAGGATTTCGCTTTTAAATTCGGCCAGCTTATTTTCACGCTCCTGCTTATCGACAATCTGCAGGGCCTCACTGATGCCGTCCTTGATGGCCGGCTGCACTTCCGATACCAGCGGTTCCGGAAGCGCAACTTCCGGGATGGCCATTTTTTCGGTCCCGCAATCCGCCACCATCTGTTCTTGCGCGGCTACTATTTCCTTGATAGTCTCATGGCCGGCTTCAATGCACTTTAGTACTTCTTCCCTGCTGATTTCCTGGGCCCCGGCTTCCACCATCATTACAGCGTCCTTGGTCCCGGCCAGCATCAGGTGCAGATCGCTCTGCTGCAGCTGTTCCTGGTTGGGATTAACCACGGGTTCACCATCGATTAAACCCACGATAACTGCCGCTACCGGGCCGTCGAAAGGTATTTTTGATATAGCCAGCGCTGCTGAAGCCCCGGTAATGGAAAGCGGTTCGGGGGGGCAGTCCTGGTCCATGGAAAGGACCGTGCTTACAATATGGACGGAATTACGGAAGTTTTTTGAGAATAGAGGCCTTAAGGACCGGTCGGTCAGGCGGCAGCCCAGGATTGCCCTTTCAGTGGGGCGTCCTTCACGCTTAATGAATCCGCCCGGAATCCGGCCCACGGCGTAAAGTCTCTCTTCGTAATCTACGGTTAAAGGAAAAAAGTCCACTCCTTCACGCGGTTCATCAGATACAGTAGCCGTTACGAGGACTACTGTATCCCCATAACGAACAAGAACGGCGCCGCTGGCCTGTTTGGCCAACCGACCGGTTTCCAGGGTCATAGTCCGGCCCTGCATTTCCAAGCTATAAGATTGCATATGCTGATACTCCTCTCAACTACTCAAGTTTTACAACTGAAACACGGGGGCAAGCCCCCGTGTAAAATAAATCTTTGTTATTTACGCAAGCCCAGTCTGCTTAACAGTTCCTGGTATCGTTCAGGAGAATTGTCACGCAGGTAATTCAGCAATCCCCTTCTGCGCCCTACCATTTTCAACAATCCCCGCTGGGAATGATAATCCTTTTTGTGGGTTTTTAAGTGTTCGGTAAGGTATTTGATTCTTTCTGTCAGCAAAGCAATCTGCACTTCCGGAGAACCGGTGTCCCCTTCATGAGTTTTGTACTGATCAATAATCTCCTGTTTTCTTTCCTGCTCAAGCATTACGTAATCCTCCCTTTTATTAATCGCCGCTTGCCAAGTAAAGCGTCGGGATATCGCCATACCTAGTCAGCGGTTCCAACTAAAGCGATCTTAGCACAGTGCATCCCACTTGTAAAGAATTGGCGCTCTCTTTCTTTTTTATAGCCAGTTTTTGAATAATGCTCCTGCTTTTTTCAATGTCCTGTTTGATTTGCTCTTTTAACTGGCGAGGGGAATTGAAAGTTTTCGTGTCCCTCAGCTTTTGCAAAAAACAAATCCGGATCTCGTAGNTGTAAATAGTACCGTTAAAATCTAAAATATGGGTCTCCACGGTGCTTTTGTGATCAGAAAAAGTCGGCCTGGAACCCACATTGGTCACTCCGTAATAGGGACCATCGTTTAAGTTATCCACGGTTGTTAAATAAACTCCCTGGCCCGGCCACAGCAGCCGGGAAGAAGCAGCGATATTGGCGGTCGGGTAAACCATTTCTTTTCCAATCCCGTAACCTTTGATCACTTTCCCCTGCCTGAAGAAGTAATAATTGAGCAGGTCGGCCGCTTCGCTGACAAAACCGGCTAGAAGCATGGACCTGATCCTGGAGCTGCTTATCTCTTTGCCTGTATCTTTCAGCATGGGGACGACATTTACTTCAAAACCGAGCTCCTTCCCCCAGTAAGCCAGGGTATCGGCGCTGCCCGTGCCCTGCTTGCCAAAAGAATAGTTTTCGCCAACAAAAACCCCGCTGACCGCAAGTTTTTCCACCAAAACCCGGCGAATAAACTGTTCGGGTGTAAGAGAAGCAATGGCGTCGGTAAAAGGCTCGACGATGAAATAGTCCAGGCCCAGTTCGGCCATGATTTCGCTGCGATCGGCTATATCTGTGAGCAAAGTCAGGGGATGCTCCGGCCTGAGAGCAATCAGGGGATGCGGATCAAAAATCAAGGCGGCGCTAAAACCGTTCGTCTCCCGGGCTTTTTCAACAGCCGTCTTTAATATGGCCTGGTGCCCCCGGTGCACACCATCAAAATTACCGAGAGCTATATAAAGCGGACGCGCTTCTACCGGAACGCGTCCGGCGCCGTTTATCAACTCCATGGTCTATCACCCTTCTGCATAACCTGCTCAATAATATTAATGCGCTTCCGGCCCGGTTCCTCTCTTTCCGGACCTGACAGCCGGGTTTATGGCGCCAGGTATTTCAGGGTCTTAAGCCTGACTCCCGGCTCATTTTCTTCCAGGCGGGCAATCGCTTTAAAACTGCCGTCCTGCCCATAAATCCTGGCCTTCCCGCCCATTTTAACTTCTTCCTGTCTTTTTTCCAGCCCGTCATATTCAGGCTGCCGCTTTATTTCAGAATCGGTTAGTTTAACTGTCTGCCCGTTTTTCAGAGCTTCCACCCGGTCCTGCTTAAGATAAAAAGCGGGCATAACCGACAGGGCTGAGTCCATGGGCCTGATCAATTCCTCAAACCGCTTCTCCTGGCATAACCTCTCGATCCTTTCCGGGGTAAAAGCGTCTCCAAGATTATAAGGCCCTACGGCCAGCCTGGACAGGGACTGCAGGTGTCCGCCGCAGCCAAGGGCCTGTCCGATATCCAGGGCCAGGGTGCGGATATAGGTCCCCTTTGAACATTTCACATCAATAACCAGCTGTGGTTCCCCGCCGGGATTGAATTCCAGCAGTTTAATCCAGTATATTTTNGCCTGGCGAATTTTCCGCGGCGCTTCTTGGCCGCTTCTGGCCCATTTGTAAAGAGGCTTTCCCCGGTATTTAACGGCTGAATAACGAGGCGGCAGCTGCTCTATGGTTCCCTGGAAGCCGGTCAGAATTTCTTCAATCCTGTTTCTTTCCAGCCTGGGGACCGTCGAAATTCCGATAATTTTTCCCTCGCAGTCATCCGTATCGGTGATTTTGCCCAGGGTCACGGCTGCCCGGTAGGTTTTAGGGTGTTCTATAATAAATTCGCTTATCCGGGTCGCCCGGCCCAGGCATACCGGCAGGACGCCGGTGGCCACCGGATCCAGGGTCCCGGAATGGCCAACCCTGGTCCCGGGGAACAACCGGCGCACCGCCTGGACTACCTGGTGTGAAGTAAGTCCGCAGGGTTTGTTGACCACTATGATTCCGTCCACTGTTTTAACTCCCTTAATCGGGCAGATCTTTAAGCATCTGCAGGGATTCAGACATCACCTTGCTTTTAACAGCCTGGTAATCTTCGTAGATGCGGCACCCGGCCGCCCGGGGATGCCCGCCGCCGTTTAATCGTCCGGCCAAAATGCTGACGTCCATCGTTTTCGAACGAAATCCTACTTTGACTTCCTGCTCGTTTTCTACGTAAAATAGAATACCCAGCTCCACACCCTCGATGTTCCGGGTGTAATTAACTATCCCGTCCAGTTCATCGGTGGAAGCCCCGCTCCGCAGCCTGATGTCGCGGCTCAGGGTCATGATCGCTATTCTCCGTCCGCCATACATCTCCAGGCTGGAAATTGCTTCTTTGAGCAGGATATAAAATGACAGGGGCCGTTCATCAAATATACGTTGCGAAATAACTCCCGGACTTAAATCCTCTGCCAGGAGTTCGGCAATAACCCTGTGGGTTTCCGGGGTGGTGTTATCGTATTTGAAGGAACCGGTATCGGTAGATATAGCGACATATAAGGCTACGGCAAGATCATAATTCATCACTACGCCAAGTTCTTTTAGGAGATGAAAAACAATCTCGCCGGTGGCGGAAGCATTCGAGTCGACCAGGTTTAATGTGCCAAACCACTGGTTGGTGACATGGTGATCAATATTAATAATGGTCCGGCATTCCATGAAAGATTCCTTAAGGACTCCCAACCGGTCGGCGTCGCTGCTGTCAAGGATGACGGCTGTTATCTCAGGGTTGCAATCTGCGATATCATGCTCTACCTGATCAGCTCCCTGCAAAAAGCTGTACTTGCGGGGTATCTTTCCCGGAGTAAACATCCTGACCTGCTTACCCAGCCTTCTCAAACCTTCTCCCATTGCCAGCAAAGAACCGACACTGTCTCCGTCGGGCTGCATATGGGAAACAAGATATAAGTAATCCGCTTCCTGTAAAATATCAATTATTTTATCCTGATCCACTGTCCTGGCCATCATTCTCTTCTTCTTTCAATGATTTTATTACTCTTTCGATGTAGGCTCCGTATTCAATGGAGTTGTCAAGGCGAAAATTTATTTCAGGGGTATGTCTCAACCTGATCCTCTTTCCTATTTCGCTGCGTATAAACCCGGCCGCCCTGTTCAGGGCCTGCAGGGTTTCTTCTTTTTCCGCATCGCTGCCGTAAATACTGATATACACCGCGGCATGGCGCAAATCCCTGGAGAGGTCAACATCGGTTACACTGGTAAGCCGCGCCACGCCCGGGTCTTTAATTTCATAATTGATAATCGCGCCAATATCTTTTTTTATTTGCTCTGCCACCCGCCGTACTCTATTTTCAGTCATGATCGAAACCTCCTACTGGCACAATATACGGCGAATATATTAAAGCCTAACGAGCAACCTGCTCCATGACATAAGCTTCAATAATATCTCCTTCTTGCAGGTCGTTAAAATTCTCGAGCAGAATTCCACATTCATAGCCGGAAGAAACTTCGCGAACATCGTCTTTAAACCTTTTCAGCGAAGCAATGCTGCCCCCGTCGTGGACAACAGTCCCGTCGCGGATTACCCGGACCTGTGAGTTGCGGGTAACTTTACCTTCAAGCACGTATGATCCGGCAATGCTGCCCAGCTTTGAGGCCTTAAAAACCTGCCTTACTTCGACCTGGCCCTGGATCACTTCTTTCATCTCCGGCTTGAGCATGCCTTTCACCGCAGCCTGAATATCTTCTATCGCTTCGTAAATGATCCGGTAGAGGCGCACATCCACCTGGTTCTTTTCAGCCAGTTTACGGGTGTTGCTGACGGGGCGGACATTAAAACCGATCACGATAGCGTTTGAGGCGGAAGCAAGCATGATATCGGATTCGTTAATCGCGCCAACGCCGGTATGGATTATCTTGATGTGGACTTCATCCAGGCTGAGCTTGGAAAGGGAATCTTTGAGAGCTTCCAAAGATCCCTGGACATCGGCTTTTAAGATCAGGTTCAAATCTTTAATTTCGCCTTCCTGGATCTGTTTAAACAGATCGTCCAGGGTTACCCTCTGCACTTTCCGGCTCGCTTCTTTAATTTTATCAGCCCTTTTAGTCGCTACATCGCGGGCCACCCGTTCGCTGTCCACCGCCTGGAAACTGTCTCCGGCCATGGGGACATCGTTTAAACCCAGAATCTCTACCGGGGTAGATGGCCCTGCTAATTCAACCCGTTCGCCGTGTTCATTAAACATAGCCCTAATTTTACCGGCAATCGAACCGCAGATGATCGGCTCGCCCACGTGCAGGGTCCCATCCTGGACCAGAATTGTAGCCACCGGCCCGCGTCCTTTATCCAGGTTGGCCTCAATTACGGTGCCCCGGGCCACCCGATCCGGTGACGCCTTCAGCTCGCTGACTTCGGCCAGCAGGGTTACCATCTCTAAGAGTTCATCCAGACCTTCGCCCTTAATAGCGCTGACGGGGACCATAATCGTATCGCCGCCCCATTCTTCAGGCACCAGTTCGTGTTCGGACAGCTGCTGCTTGACCCGATCCGGATTGGCCTCCGGCTTATCCATCTTATTTATAGCCACCATAATAGGGACTCCCGCCGCTTTAACGTGGTTGATCGCTTCCACGGTTTGGGGCATGACCCCGTCATCGGCGGCAACAACCAGGATAGCGATGTCGGTAACCTGCGCTCCGCGGGCCCGCATGGCCGTAAAAGCCTCGTGTCCCGGAGTATCCAGGAAAACAATCTTTTTATCGTCCACATTAACCTGGTAGGCGCCGATGTGCTGGGTTATTCCCCCTACCTCGCCGGAAATGACATTGGCGCTCCTGATGGCATCTAAAAGAAGGGTCTTTCCGTGGTCGACGTGGCCCAGGACGGTCACCACCGGTTTGCGCGGCACCTCTTCAATGCCGGCCTCATCTTCACCCTCGCGCACGGCCAGCAGTTCCTCTTCCAGTTCATCCTCGATATATTCCACTTCATAACCGTGTTCCTCGGCCACAAACTCAACTGTTTCGGTAGTTAATGGCTGGTTGATACTGGCCATCACGCCCATATCCATCAGCTCGGTTATTAACTCCGTGGGGTTAAGATCAAGGTGAGAAGCCAGTTCTGCTACTGTAATCTGCCCTTCAAGCCGCAGTTTCGGTTTTTGGGCTTTAAGCATCGCCGCTCGTTTTTCTTCCTGGATCATCTTACGGGCTTTCCGTCCCAGGGTTTTCTGTTCCTGGGTCCCGTCCTTTTCTTTATCTTTCCCCTTCGGTTTGCTTTTCTTCGCCTCCGGCTTAGCCGGTTCAGGGCCGGGTTTTTCTTTTTCTGCGCCCTTTTTCCCCGCAGCTTTTTTATCTTCGCCGGGTTTTTTGCCCTCGGTTTCGCCGGTTAATATGGACATCACTTTCTTGGCCTCTTCATCGGTCAAAGTGCTCATGTGATTGTTGACTTCTATGTCCATATTCTCCATTACTTCGATCAATTTCTTGCTGGTTGTCCCCAGCTCTTTTGCCAGTTGATAAACTCTCACTTTGCTCACCTGTTACACCTCCATAAAGTAAGCCCTCCCTGTTATAATTCACTCTCGTTTTGTTTCAAAATACCGGTTATTTCAGTAATCAACTCGGAATAAACCGGCTGCTGTAAATTTCTCTCCAGCCGTTTGCCTTTGAGCGCTTTTTTGAAACATTCTTCACTGGGGCAGATATAAGCCCCCCGGCCGGGTTTTTTCCCGGTCGTATCAAGCACAAGTTCATTTTCGGGTGTCCGGACAATCCGCACCAGTTCCTTTTTTGGCATTTTCCCCCTGCACCCGATACAAATCCTTAAGGGGATCTTTTTTTTCTTACTCATCCTTTCGCGGCTCCTCTTCCATGGCCTCTTCCCGGGATTCCTCTGCGGCCTCTTCAGCTTCAGTGTTTTCCACTGCCTTTTCGCCCTCGGCCATGTCTTCGGTTTCAGCTTTTTCTTCTCCGGACTGTTCTGTTTCTTCGTCGGGGCCGGGGCCCTTTTCTGCTTCGGCTGCGGAAGTATCATCATCCCAGTTTAAGGCCTTCAGCAGGTCATTTTCTTCTGAAGCCTCTCCTTCGTCTGACGATTCATCGGCCAGGCCGATTTCGGAAAAGCTTTTTTCCGCATACTGAGTTTCGCTGGAAATATCCACCTTCCAGCCGGTTATTTTAGCCGCCAGGCGGGCATTTTGCCCTTCCTTGCCGATAGCCAGTGACAGCTGGTTGTCGGGGACAATTACCCTGGCCTCTTTACGATCCGAATCGATAATTACAGAGGACACCTTGGCCGGGCTCAGAGAATTAGCAATAAACTCTTCGGTTTCCTCGCTCCACTTGATAATATCAATTTTTTCGCCTTTCAGTTCATTGCTGATGGCCTGGACCCGGCTTCCCTTTGGCCCGACGCAGGAGCCAACCGGATCAATATCACTGTTGGCCGAGTAAACAGCCAGTTTGGAACGATACCCGGCTTCGCGGGCGGCGCCCTTTATCTCCACGATCCCTTCGTATATTTCAGGAACCTCCATCTCAAAAAGCCTTTTCAGGAAACCGGTGTGGGTGCGGGATACGGTAATCTGGGGGCCCTTGGTTGTTTTTTTAACATCCATGATATAAGTCTTTACCCGTTCGCCCTGGCGGTAGCGTTCATGGGGAATCTGTTCTTCCACGGGCAAAATCGCTTCCGTCCTGCCGAGATCTATAATGACATTTTTATGCTCAAACCGGCGCACCAGGCCGGTTATTACTTCCTCGGTCCGATCGGTAAAATTCTCGTAAATTAATTCCCTTTCCGCTTCCCTGATCCTCTGGATCACAACTTGCTTGGCAGTTTGCGCCGCAATCCTCCCAAATTCCCTGGGAGTAACCTCCATTTCGATCAGGTCGCCAATCTGGCAGCGCGGCTCATAAACCCTGGCTTCGTATAAGCTTACTTCCTGGTCCTCGCTTTCTACTTCCTCCACCACTTTAAGCTGTGAAAAAACTTTAATTTCACCCGTCTCCCGGTCTATACTGACCCGCACTGCTGGTGATGACTGGAAATTTCTTTTATATGCCGAAACAAGAGCAACTTCAAGCGCTTCAAAGAGCACTTCTTTGCTGATCCCCTTTTCTTTTTCCAGCGATGATATCGCTGCAAACAGGTCATCGTTCATCGCTTGACTAAACCTCCTTTCTTATTGTTTTTTTATTTTTCTTTAAATAACTGATCTTTATCTTCTTTTTTTTTTCATTGATAGCGGTATTTCCACCTTTTTTCCCTCTTCAGTGGCAATGATAACTGAGCTTTCCCCGGTGCCGGCCAGGGTGCCGCTGAATTTTTTCCGGCCTTCAACCTCCTCAGAGGTTTTTATTTTTACCCTTTCTCCCTCAAAACGCTCAAAATGTTCTTTCTTGGTCAGCGGGCGTTCAATGCCGGGAGAAGAAACTTCCAGGCTGTAAGCATGGGCAATCGGGTCATGGTAATCAAGGAGGTCAGAGACGGCATTGCTGATCAGTTCGCAGTGATCAATAGTTACCCCGCCTGCCCGGTCTATGTAAAGATTGAGCTTGCCCTGTTTACCGGAGCTATACTCCAGCTTAACCAGCTCAAAACCCTTGCTTTCCACTAAAGGTTCAATTAATTCAACTAACCTACCCTTTAATTCATCCCTGCTCATAAAAACCGGCTCTCCCTTCAGTAATTAAGCCCTCCTTCAAGGGGTAACAATAACAGTCCAATTAACATGAAAGAGTGGGAACCACCCACCCTTGACAAGATAAACCCTATCATCTTTACTAATTTATCATAAATACGATCTATAAGCAACTCGTGCGAAAGGCCGATTCCCCGACCCTTTACCGGCTGCTTTAGCATCCCCGGGGTATATACTTTTTGCCGAACAGGACTGCTGTTAAAGCTTCAAAAGTTGCTGTTAAATTTCCGCCGCCGCTTACTTGGTATCGGTATCAATCCTGATCACGTATTTAAAAATCTCCCAGTACATTTTCCCCCTGGCCAGAACTCCTTTCCAGAAACCGAGTTTTTCTTCTTTCATGACGTGAGACAGGTCCGGAAGCTGGACCACCTCCGCTTCTATTTCATTATCTTCCACATACTTATGGAGCGCCACCTCGATGCCGAAACGAGAGAGGTCGAGGTCTGAAATGTTTTCCAGGAGATCTCTTTTCATCGCTCTTTGGCCGGATAAAAAAGGCGCCATCTTTTGAGCAAAATCGGTAGCCATCCGCCCTTTTTCAAATAATCCCACCGCCATCAGCGCTCTTCCCTCTAAAACCGGCTCTAAAAGGGCCCGAACATGGTCCCTGCTGAGGCCGATCAGGTCGGCATCCAGGATTAAGATAACTTCAGAACTGCAGCGATCCAGACCCGCTTTTATTGCTCCCCCTTTACCCCTGTTGTCAAGCAGGTCAATAACTTCCACCCCTTTATATTTCATCGCTGCCTTAACCGTATCGTCCTCCGAGCCGTCGCTGACCACTATGATCCGGTTGACATCAGGCGACTGCTGCAGTGTGCCGATCACAGCGCCTACTGTTTTTTCTTCGTTATAAGCCGGTATTATTGCCGCTACTTCCATGTTATCCTCCCTGTGAGCGTCCGGCTTTTTCTGCCGCCACCCGATCCAGTTCTTCTTTAAAAGCATCCAGCAGGCAATCGAGAGCCACAGTCCTGATCACTTTGCCGTGACTGAAAACAATGCCGTGTTTCTTCCCTGCGGTAATTCCCAGCTCGGCTTCCCTGGCTTCACCGGGACCGTTAACTGCGCAGCCCATGACCGCTACCTTTAAAGGAAACCGGTACCCTTCCAGCAGCGCCTCCGCTTCGTTGACCAGGGCCACCAGGTCTACGGAACACCGCCCGCAGGTGGGACAGGAAATGAGTTCAGGAGCATACCACTGCATTCCCAGGGCCTGCAGAATCTGCCTTGCCGCCCTGACCTCTTCTACCGGAGGAGCGGTAAGCGATACCCTGATCGTGTCGCCAATACCTTCGGCCAGCAGGGCCCCGATGCCGATTGCGCCCTTGATCAATCCTTTGATCAGGCCGGAGCGCAAGGGCCCCGCCCCGGTCACTCCAAGATGCAGGGGATATGACCTTTGTTCGGAAATAAGCCGGTATGCCTTGATAGTCGTTAACACATCTGAAGCCTTGAGAGAAACGACTATCTTAGTAAAACCAATTTCTTCGAGCGCTTCTAAATAGCCCAGGGCGGATTCAACCAGCGCGGGGGCGCTTGCGCCGCCATGTTTTTCAAGAAGCCTCTTTTCCAGAGATCCGGCATTGACACCGATCCGGATCGGAATATTCAGCTGCTCCGCTTTCCGGGCCAGCTCAGTTAATTTGCCCTTGCCCCCGATATTACCCGGGTTTATCCTGATCTTGGCCGCTCCATTTTCCATCGCTGCCAGGGCCAGACGGGCATCAAAATGGATATCGGCAATAAGAGGCACCGGGCTGTTTTGGGCCAGGGCGGCCAATACTTCCACCGCCTTTTGGTCCGGGATGGCCAGGCGGACCAGTTCGCAGCCGGCTTCGGCCAGCTGGATAATCTGGGCCAGGGTGGCCTCGTAATCGTTTGTTTTAGAGTTGGCCATTGATTGAATAACCACCGGCGCAGCGCCGCCGATTGTTACGCCACCGACCTGAACGGGCCTGGTTTGCCTGCGTTTAATATTCTCCATTTTTTCAGCACCACGTTAGTATATGATTAGCGCCAACCGGTCACAATAAACGGCGGCCCGGTTAATTATTCTGTCCAAAAAACAGGCGCAGTATATCCTGGTACGTAATAAACAGGATAAAGGTAATCAAAAGGGCAAACCCAATGAAATGGATAAAACCCTCTTTTTCCGGTTCAATCGGGCGGCCGCGAACCGCTTCAATAAGCAGGAACAAAATCCTGCCGCCGTCCAGGGCCGGTATGGGCAGCAGGTTTATTATGCCCAGGTTAATACTGATCAGCGCTGTAAGCATAAGCAGGTTTAACAACCCGGTTTGCGCCACTTCGCCAATTATATGAATAATCCCGACCGGACCGGCCACATCATCGAGAGGGGCATCTCCGGCAAAAACATGATAAAAAGAAGCCAGGATCATGCCGTACTGGCGAAAGCTTTGCTCAATCGATTGGACCAGGCTGTACCTTTCCAGCATTTGCCCGATCCCGATTATGCCCCGGCCTGTGCCGGACTCCTGTTCTGCCGTGACCGTATAACTTACTTCTTCGCCCTCCCTGAGCACGGTGATGTTAAACTCCTGATCAGCCCGGGGTGATATAATGCTTACGACATCGTTAAAAGTTTCGACCGGTTCATTATCAATGGTTGTGATCCTGTCGCCTACCTGCAGTCCCACTTCTTCGGCGGGTGAATTCTCGACGATATAACCAATTTCGGCAGTATCGGTGGGCGTGCCGACAATAAAGAAGAAAATCGCAAAAAATACCAGCAGGGCCAAAAACAGGTTCATCACCGATCCGGCCAGCAGCACCGCCAGCCTGCTCGGAATTGGTTTCTGGGGGAAACTGTCCGGATCCTCGGCTTCTTCGGGACTTTCTCCCATTAAGCGGCAAAAACCGCCCAGGGGCACGGCCCGCAGCGAATAATCGATCCCCTGCTTATTCCAGCCGAACAGTTTTGGGCCAAAACCGACAGCCAGTTCTAAAACCCGGATCCCGGTCAGGCGCGCTACAAAATAGTGCCCCAACTCGTGAGCCAGGATTAATAAACCGAATACAAATATGGCAGCAACTGCAGTCAAAATTACACTTTGCATTTAACTCATCCTTCCCGTCTGCGCATCTATTATCTCAACCGCTTTCCGGCGAGACCATTGATCGGCATCAACAACATCATCGATGCCGGGATTATCAATTATTGTGTGCCGGTCCATGACCGCCCTGATAACCTCAGGAATGGCGGTGAAACCGATCCTGTTTCCAATAAACTCCTCTACGGCCACTTCATTGGCCCCGTTAAGGACGGCCGGCATGGTTCCATCCAAATACGCCGCCCGGTAAGCCAGGTCGAGGCAAGGAAAATTATCCCGGTCGGGCGGATAAAAGTCAAGTCTTTTATCAAAAGGATTTAAGTTCTTTACCGGGCTTTTTACGCGCACCGGATGGGTAAGGGCTTGTTGAATAGGCAGGCGCATATCGGGCTCACCCAGCTGGGCTATTATGGATCCGTCGATATATTCCACCATTGAATGTATTATGCTCTGCCGGTGGATAATTACGTCTATTTGCTCAAGGTCCAGGTTAAACAGCCACTTTGCTTCAATAACCTCAAGTCCTTTGTTCATCATCGTAGCCGAATCGATGGTGATCTTGTTTCCCATCTGCCAGTTTGGATGCTTCAGGGCCTGGGCAGGGGTCACAGCATGGAGGCTTTCTTTGTTCCACCCGAAAAAAGGTCCTCCTGACGCGGTCAGGTAAACCCGGGCCACTTCTTCAGGCCCCGCATTGCCCAGGCACTGCCAGATGGCTGAATGTTCACTGTCAACCGGCAGGATTTTCTCCCGGTCCAGCAGCCCCATGCCCTTTAATATCGATCCTCCTATAACCAGTGATTCTTTATTGGCCAGGGCAACTCTTTTACCCTCTTTCAAAGCGGCAACCAGGGGCGCGAAACCGCTGAACCCGACCTGGGCTAAAACAACCAGGTCGGCTGTGGGCCAGGTAGCTGCCTGCAGCTGTCCTTCCTTGCCCTGTTGGACAGCGCAACCTGTTCCGGCAACGTTATGGACCAGCCTGGCGGCGGCTTCAGCGCCGGTTAAAACGGCCAGGTCGGGTTTAAAACGCCTGATTTGCTCCGCCAGCAGGCTATCGTTGTTGTTCGCGGTCAGGGCAACCACCCTGTAGCCTTTGCCAAGGGCCTCGACTACCTCCAGGGTTTGCCGTCCTATTGAGCCTGTCGAACCTAGTATTGCAATCTTCTTTTCCATTATACACCATGTCCAAATTCTTGAAAATTAATGCCGGTTAAAACATGCCGGCAAGCAGGAAGAAATAATAAGCAAAAGGCGCGGCCAGCATAATGCTGTCGAAGCGATCCAGCACTCCCCCGTGTCCCGGAATAATAGTCCCGGAATCTTTAACCTGCATCTGCCGCTTCAGGGCCGACTCCATTAGATCGCCCAGCTGGGCAAATACAGATATTCCGAGGGCCAGGATAATGGCCCCGGCCGGGGGAAAAGCAAAAAGCTCCGGAAAAAGGATTGCTGCTGAAAAAAAGACGATAATGGTCCCGCCCATTCCGGCCAGGGAACCTTCCACCGATTTTTTGGGGCTGATCTGAGGCGCAAATTTACGTATTCCCCACTTAACCCCGATGAAATAAGCCATGGTGTCATGAATCCAGATCCCGGCAAACAGGGCATAAGTATACAAAGCCCCTTCAGGCTGCAGGCGCAGCATCAGCAGGTAGCCAAAAAGCACCCCGAGGTATACAACACCCCACAGCGCCGTGGCCGACTCGCTAAAGCTTTGTTTTTCTTCAACCTCCATGTTGAATAAAACGTTGACGAACATAATAAAAAGCAGGACCAGGAACAGGGGGGTGATCAAGGCATACTCTTCGAGATAAATAATGATTAAATAAAAGCTAACACCCAGGTGGTTAACCACTGCCAGGAAACTGGAATTTCCGATCTTAATGACCTGGTTGTACTCAAAAATGGCCACATTTATGATCAAAAGCAATAACAGCGCAAACCAGGGGCCGCCATAATAAATGCCCACAATTATAACTGGTATGCCCACCAGGGCTGATAATATACGGAGCAGCAGCATTAATAATCACCTTTATTTATTAGAGTTTACCGAACCGCCTTTTGCGCATCTGGTAATCATGCACCGCTTCTATCAAGTGAAGCCTGGAAAAATCAGGCCAGTACACATTTGAAAACCATAGTTCTGCATAGGCCAGCTGCCATAATAAAAAATTACTAATTCTTTTTTCTGCGCCGGTCCTGATCAACAGGTCCGGATCGGGCAGTCCGGCTGTGTAAAGGTAAGCAGAAAACTTGTTTTCATCGATCCGGCCCTTTACATTACCCGCCGCCGCATCGCTGAGCAGGTCGTTAACAGCCCGCAGGATCTCAGATCGGCCCCCGTAGTTCAGGGCAAAATTCAAAATCATCCCCGTATTGTTTTTGGTCGCTTCCGAGCCGTCTTCAACCGCTTTTCTAACTTTACCGGGCAACCTGGCTTTATCGCCGATTAACCTGACCCGAACGTTGTTGCGAATTAGTTCCGGCAGTTCGGATTGAAAATACTTTTCGGGCAGGCTCATCAGGTAATTGACTTCCCAGGCCGGACGCTGCCAGTTTTCCGTAGAAAAGGCAAAAAGGGTCAGGATCCCGATACCAAGATCATTGGCGCACCTGACCGTATCCCGGACGGTTTCCACACCTTGCCGGTGACCCTCCTGCCTGGGCAGGCCCTTTTCTACGGCCCAGCGGCCGTTGCCGTCCATAATAATCGCAATATGGCGGGGGACCTTTCCCGGGTCGATCCTTTGCTTCAGTTCAGCTTCTCTTTTTGAAGTAGCCAATTACAAACTCCACCGTTCAAAAATAACGGCTCCCCCTTCTCCTGCCAAGAGAGAGCCGCCTCTGGTTTGTCATTGCCAATAACCAGGTTAGAATATTATAGCGAAGCGGTTCTGGATCAGACGCAGCTCATAATAATGTATAAACCGCTTCCGGTTAAACTTCCATCATTTCTTTTTCCTTGTTATCCAGGAGCTTGTCTATCTCTTCTATCTTCTCATTGGTCAACTCCTGGATGCTGTCCTGGGAACGCCTGCTTTCATCTTCGGAGATCTCGCTTTCTTTTTCCAATTTCTTGATCTCGTCGTTGGCATCGCGGCGGATATTTCGTATCGACACCCTGCCTTCTTCGGCCTTCTTGCGGACATATTTGACCAGGTCTTTACGTCTTTCTTCGGTTAGCTCCGGAATGGTTAACCTGATCACGTTGCCGTCGTTGCTGGGAGTCAGGCCCAGATCGGATTTCATAATGGCCTTTTCGATCTCCGGCATAGCCTGCTTGTCCCAGGGCTGCACAACCAGCAGGCGCGGTTCGGGGGCGCTCACCCCGGCCAGCTGGTTCAACGGAGTGCTCACTCCGTAATAATCAACCTCAATCCGGTCCAGCAGAGAAGGCATCGCCCTTCCTGCCCTCAATGTCGACAGTTCACGCTGAAAAGCGGTAATAGCCTTGTCCATCTTCTCTTCGGCATCAGCATAAATATCTTCTGTCATAGCTTAACCACCCCTAATTAAGGTTCCTATTTTCTCGCCCATAATTGCTTTTTTGATATTGCCATAATTGAGTCCGAAAACGATCAGCTGAATCTTGTTGTCCATGCACAGTGAAGCAGCCGTGGAATCCATAACGCCCAGGTGCTGATTAATTACCTCGATATAATTAAGTTCGCTAAACCGGTGAGCGTCAGGATTAAGCAGGGGATCGGCATCATAGACGGCATCAACCTTGCCCTTGGCCAGCAGGATTACCTCCGCTTCTATCTCTGCCGCCCTTAAAGCCGCCGTCGTATCAGTGGAAAAATAGGGGTTGCCCGTTCCCCCGGCAAAGATAACAATGCGCCCTTTTTCCAAATGCCGCAGCGCTCTCCGCCTGATATAGGGCTCCGCTACCTGCTGCATCTGCACCGCCGTCTGAACCCTGGTATCGACCTCGTGCCTTTCCAGGGCATCCTGGAGGGCAAGAGCGTTGATCACCGTGGCCAGCATGCCCATGTAGTCGGCGGTAGCGCGGTCCATGCCTTCTTTTCCGGCCCGGGCGCCGCGAAATATGTTGCCTCCGCCTACAACTACGGCAACTTCTACTTTGTAAGCATTGACCTCCTTAAGCTGCAGGGCAATGCTATCCATTACTTTTTGATCTATCCCAAATTCACGATCACCGGCCAGGGCTTCTCCGCTCAATTTCAAAACTACCCGGTTGTATGCAGGTTTTGACACCAATGCACCCCCCGTTTTTTAAGATTCGACAAATGGCCATTTAAACCTTCAATCTCCACAATTTTTTTCCCGACTCAGCGTTAAAAAAAAGAACACTTTGCAGTGTTCTTTTTGCTCTGCTTAACTTCCGCAGCCACTTGAGTTGTCCGACTCAAGCCCCTGCCCCAATTCGAAGCGACAGTAACGCCTGATAACAATGTTTTCGCCTATCCTGGCAATCAGGTCGGTCAAAAGTTCGCTGATGGTAATCTCTTCGTCTTTGACNTAAGCCTGCTCTAAGAGGCAGTTTTCCTTGTAGAACTTATCAATCCGACCTTCGATAATCTTATCGATTACTTTTTCGGGCTTNCCTTCATTGAGGGCCTGGGCTCTTATAATCTGACGTTCATTCTCCAGCTCATTTTCAGGGACATCTTCCCTGGCCAGGTAGGCCGGGTTTGTAGCGGCTACCTGGAGGCAGATATTGCGGACGAACTCCTTAAATTCATCATTCCGGGCCACAAAGTCGGTTTCGCAGTTTACTTCAACCAGGACCCCGATTTTGCCCCCCAGGTGGATATATGAGTCAACAAGCCCCTGGTTGGCAGTTCTGCCCGCCCGTTTCGCGGCCTGGGCCAGTCCCTTTTCCCGCAGGGCGCTGACTGCCTTCTCTTCATCTCCACCGGCTTCCTGCAGGGCTTTTTTGCAGTCCATCATGCCGGCGCCGGTTTTTTCGCGCAAAGCCTTGACTACCTGGGCATCGATATGCATCAATCTACACTCCTCTATTTTAACTTAATTGGTTTTGGTTTATATTTAACTGTCGGGATCGCAACTTTTTTATTGCTTTTCTTCATCGCCGGTTTCCTCGGCTTCGGCGCTTTCCTCGGCCGCTCCCTCCGGTTTCTGTTCCGATCCTTCCACAACCTGGGCTGCGGAAATGTTGGAGACATCTTCCTCGTCTACCGACAGGTTGAGGGCGGCGCTGCTTTCGCTTTCTGCTCCAGCCTCTTCAACCGCAGTTGTTTCATCAACGTCCGCCAGGGTTTTTTCCTCGGCTTCGGGTTCCTCCTCCGCTTCAGGCTGCTCGCTAATCTGCTTGCCTTCCAGCACTGCGTCGGCGATTACCGACGTGATCAGCTTAACCGCCCTGATAGCGTCATCATTGCCCGGGATCAAAAAGTCTATTTCGTCCGGATCGCAATTTGTATCGACAATGGCGATTACCGGTATACCGAGTTTTCTCGCTTCAGCAACAGCAATTTTTTCCTTGCGCGGGTCGGCCACATATATAGCTTCCGGCAGTTCTCTCATGTTGCGGATGCCGCTTAAAAACTTATGCAGCCTCTGCTTCTCGTTCTGCAGGGTAAGCACTTCTTTTTTAGTCAATCTTTCGAAGGTCCCGTCAGTTTCCATTGCTTCCAACCTGAGCATGCGATCGATCCGCTTGCGGATGGTATTGAAATTAGTGAGCATCCCGCCCAGCCACCGGTGGTTCACGTAATGGGCGCCACACCTTTCGGCTTCAAACCGGATAGATTCCTGGGCCTGTTTCTTGGTTCCGACAAATACGATATTGCCGCCGTCGGCAATCAAGTCACGGACGTAGTTGTAGGTTGTATCAAGAAGCTTTACTGTTTTTTGGAGGTCGATAATGTAGATTCCGTTACGCTCGGTGAAGATGTAATTTTTCATCTTCGGGTTCCAGCGGCGGGTCTGGTGCCCAAAATGAACCCCCGCCTCCAACAATTGTTTCATAGTAACCTTGGCCAAAATAAATTCCTCCTTTTGTTTTTACCGCCGCCCGCGTCATAACCGTAATCCAAGCCTTAAGCCAACCGGATCCGGCCTCGGCGAGCGTGAGTATTTAAAATTACCAGAGGTAGTATAGCACAGTTCCTACAACATGGCAATGCAAAAGTCAATCTTTGCCGGCAAAAGCGCTTTGCCACCGCTTCTATTGCAATGCCCCACCGGTTGTTATAGAATTTTAGTGTCTGCAGCAGGGAAACGAGGACCGGGAGGGACAATCTTGGCCGTAATCAAACCATTTAAAGGCATCACCTACAACCGGGAACTCGTTGCCGATCCTGGCTCGCTTATTACCCCCCCTTATGACGTAATCGATCCAGATGAGCAGGAGAAGCTGCACCGCCATAATCCCTACAACGTCATCCGCCTTGAATATGGGAAAACCGACCCGCAAGACACTGAGACCGAAAACCGCTATACCAGGGCAAAAACTGTTTTGCGGCAGTGGTTGGAATCCGGCGTTCTCCGGCCCGAAAGAGACCACAACCTATATGTCCATGAACAGTCATTTCAGTGGCAGGAAACAACCCTTTCCCGTTTCGGCATTATGGCCGCCCTTAAACTGGAGCCCTATTCCTCGGGCCTGGTCCTGCCCCATGAACAGACCATGGCCGGCCCTAAGGAAGACCGTTTTCAATTATTAAAGCATACCGGGGCCAATTTCAGCCCTATTTTCGGCCTTTTCCCCGATCCCGAACCGTTTATGGATTCATTCCGGGAACAGGCCGTCTCCCAACCGCCCGCTTTTGAAACCGCCGACAGCTCGGGACAAAACCACCGGCTCTGGCCGGTTAACGATCGGAAACTAATCGCCGGCTTTACCGCCTGCCTGGCCGGGCGACCGGTGCTTATTGCCGATGGTCATCACCGCTACGAAACAGCCCTTCATTACAGCCGTAAAAGCAATCTCAACCGCCTGCCCGGGGCCGGCTATGTCCTGGTAACCCTGGTCGGCGCCTCCGATTCCGGCCTGCTGATGCTGCCGGCCCATCGCCTCGTTTCCGGGTTGGCTAAAGAGCAGTATAAGTTAATAGAGCGATTAATCGAAGAAAATTACAATTTCCTGGACCGGGGTCGCCCGCAGGAATTAAACCGGGCCGCTTTCCGGGAGGAATTGGACCGCCTGGGCCCGGAAAGCGGGGCCCTGGGGTATATTGCCCCTTCCGGCGCCGCCCTGCTGGTGCCCCGGAGAAAACCGGCTGCCGGTGATCTTCCTGTAACAGTTCTCCATGAACGCCTGCTGGATCCGGCCCTGGCGGCCGGGGCCAACCGAAACCTGAACCGGTTGAATTACACCCATGACGCTTCCCGGGCCCTGGAAAGCGTCCTGCGCGGCGAGGCCGAAAAAGCCTTCATCATCGGCTCCATGCCGGTGGATAAAATCCTGGAAAGGGCCCGCCGGGGTATGCTCATGCCCCAAAAATCCACCTACTTCTATCCCAAGCTCCCCGGGGGCCTGGTTATTTACCACACGGCGTTGGGTGGCGTTGAGCTGGACTACCAGTAAATCATCCGGAACCCGGTGAGAGTACTGAACCATTACGGTCCCGAGTCACGCGCAGGCAGCCGCAGTGTTACAGGATGAAGTATCAACAGGGGAAAACTACTGACAGTGGGGACAGGGCAATTATGTCAACCCCCTGTCAACCAGGACATCCCGCTGCTCAGCCCCAGGCGAGCGGACAGCGGGAACGCGAAACAGCACTGAACCATAAGCGGTCCTTTGGCACGCGCAGGCAGCCGCAGTTTAGAGATCCCAGTAACCTTTCTGGGTATCGATGACCTGCTCCAACCGCCTCTGGATATGAGCGGCCGGGGCTCTTTCTGCCACCGGGCCATTTAAAGGCAGGTTCCAGCGGCCCAGGGCATTTAAAACCTGGACAATGACCCCGGCCTGGCCTTCCAGGTGGTAACCGCCTTCCAAACCCAGCAGCATTTTGCCTCCCGTCCACCTTCCGGCCACCCCGGCCAGCTGTTCAGCCATATAGTAATAGCCGTTTTCGCTTAAAGACATACCCGCCAGCGGATCGCGGTGATAGGCATCCTGGCCGGCCGAAATAATGAGCAGTTCCGGTTTATACTGGTCCAGGATCGGAATCACGATGCTGTCAAATGCCAGCCTGTATTCACTGTCTCCCGTAGCCGCCGGGAGGGGAATATTAACATTGAATCCTTCGCCCCGGCCCCGGCCTGTATCTTCCGCCCGGCCCGTCCCCGGGTAGGCGGGACTCTGGTGGGTGGAAATCACGAGCACTTCGGGATCATCTTCAAACAGGTGCTGGGTCCCGTTGCAATGGTGCACGTCCCAGTCGACGATGGCAATCCGTTTTAACCCGTAATCGCGCCTGGCTGCGGCGGCGGCAACGGCGACGTTGTTAAAAAGACAAAACCCCATGGCCCGGTTCCTTTCGGCATGGTGGCCCGGGGGCCGGTTCAGGGCAAAAGCTTTTAAGGGCCCTCCCTCTTTCGGGTTCATTATCGACTGCAACCCGCTCAGGAGCCCTCCCGCTGACAGCAAAGCCACCCGGTATGACTCGGGGACGATATAAGTATCCATATCCAGGGACCCCCGGCCGGAAAGGCAGGCCTGTTCGATGGACTCAATGTAAGACCGGTCGTGGACCAGGGCGATATCATCCACGTGTGCCGGTTCGGGGTCGATCATGTCCAACCTGTCCAGGGGCGCTTTCTCTTTTATCGCTTTATTGATATACTCCAATCTTTCTTTTCGCTCGGGATGATTATAATGGGAATGAAGCAGGTAATCAGGATGGTATATTATACCAATCTTTTCGCCATTTAATGTCATCATAAAACCTCCGCTTACCTAAACTGGTTTATCCAGGGCCTGGCAGAGCCGGTTCCACAGAAATGGACTGAATTTTTTCAAGACCACCGGCCGGCCGCTGTGGTTGACAAAAGCATGCTCCGTGTATCCGGTAGCCAGGAGCTCGTCTTCGCGCCTTATTTCATAATTAAAGACCAGGCGCACGCTATGCAGGTTTTCCAGGCGGGTAACAACAGTCAGTTTGTCGTCGTAGCGGGCCGGCTGCTTGTATTCGCAAAAAACCTTCAGGACCGGCAAGTAAATATTGCTTTTTTCGAACTCCCGGTAGGGCAGTTCCAGGCTCCGCATCATCTCCGTGCGCCCGACTTCAAACCAGACCAGGTAGTTGGCATAATAAGCTACCCCCATCTGGTCTGTGTCCTTGTACCTGACCCGGACAGTGGTTTCATCTTTTTTCAACGAATACCCTCCATCTTCAACACAGTCTTCTTAAAGCACATTGGCTTCGCCGCGGTAGATCAGCCCCCTGATGGCATCAACAGTTATGACATCCCCGGGCTTGATCAGTTCCGTGGCCCTTTCCACGCCGACCACGGCCGGCTTGCCATAATTTATGGCCACAATGGCCCCGTGCGAAGTAAGGCCGCCTTCCTCGGTAACCAGGGCGGCCGACTTCTCGATAGCCGGCAGGTAATTGCTGTCGGTCATCCGCGCGATCAGGATCTGGCCTTCGGCAATATTTTTCAGATCCTTTTCATCTGTTGCCACAAAGGCGGCGCCGCTTACCGCTTTCTTGCCTACACCGGTACCTCTCACAATAATCTCCCCCACTGTTTCTACCCGCAGCAAATTTGTTGTTCCCGATACTCCAACCGGAACGCCTGCCGTAATAACAACCATATCACCGCTTTTAATCAGCCCTTCCTCCAGGGAAGTGCGGATGGCATTGTTGAACATGTCATCGGTCGATGTGACAGGCGGGCATATTATGGAACAAACCCCGCGGGTTAAGGTCAGCTGGGAAGCGACCCGCCTGCGCGAAGAAACCGCCACGATCGGGGCCCAGGGTCTGTACTTGGCCACCATACGGGCGGTATGGCCGGATTGGGTTGATGTAATTATGGCATCGGCGTTTAGTTCCTGGGCGATGGTGCAGGTTGAGTAGCTGATCGCGTCGGTAACCGTCTTTTTAACGGTCATGCTCAGCTCGTCCAGGATTTTTTTATAATCCAGGCCCTGCTCGGTATGCCGGGCAATACGGTCCATCGTTTCCACCGCTTCCACTGGAAACCGGCCCACCGCCGTTTCTCCCGACAGCATCACCGCATCGGTGCCGTCAATAATGGCATTGGCCACATCGCTGGCTTCGGCCCGGGTAGGCTGGGGATTGCGGATCATGCTGTCCAGCATCTGGGTTGCTGTAATGACCGGTTTGCCCAGGCGGTTGCACTTGCGGATAAACTCTTTCTGCAATAAGGGCACTTTTTCCGGCGGTATTTCCACACCCAGGTCTCCCCTGGCTACCATGACTCCGTCGGCTACTTCCAGGATGGAATCAAAGTTTTCTACCCCTTCCTCGCTCTCTATCTTGGCCAGGATCATGATCTTGCCGCCCTGTTTTTCAATCAACTTCCTGATTTCCAGGACATCGTCGGCGCTGCGGGTAAAAGAAGCGGCCAAAAAATCTATTTCGTTTTCAATGGCCATCTTGATATCTTCCCGGTCCTTGTCGCCGAGGGCGGGCAGGTTGATCCGCGTACCCGGTGTATTCAGGCCCTTGTAACTTTTCAATTCCCCACCGTGCACAACCCGGCACCGGATATCACGGCCGGAAATATCCCTGACCTCGAGCACGATCAAACCATCGTCGATCAGGACCCTGGCCCCTGGTTTCAGGTCAAGGTGCAGGTCGGGATAGGTCACCGAAGCTTTGCGACTGTTGCCGGCTACCGGCTCGGTAGTCAGGATAAAATCACGGCCCTCTTCCAAATAAACCGACTCTTCTTCCAGGTCTCCGGTCCGCACCTCGGGGCCCCTGGAATCGACCATAAACCCGATCGTCTTTCTTTTTCCTTCAGCCGCCCTGCGGATCAGGTTGAGGCGGCGGTAGTGGTCTTCGCTGCTGCCGTGCGATAGATTGAGGCGGGCCACGTCCATGCCGGCATCGATGATCCTCTCAATCTGCTCCTCGCTTTCAATACTGGGGCCTATGGTGCAAACTATTTTTGTCCGGCGCATCTTTTTTCCTCCCGCTTCTTCATTTACCGGGCCAGATCGAGCGTCAACTCGTACAGGTCTTCCGGAAAAGGCTTGCTCTTGCTGAAACATTCTTCAAGGGTCACCTCTTCAATATTTTCGCCTTTAAGGGCCGCAAACAGGCCGCTTTTCCCTTCCAGGAGCAGGTCGACGGCTGCAGCGCCCATGCGGCTGCCCAGCAGCCGGTCTACGGCGCTGGGGCTTCCGCCCCGCTGGATATGGCCCAGCACGGTAACCCTGGTTTCGGCGGCAATCCGGCGGCGGATCTCCCTGTTGATTTCAAAAACATCGGCCGCGCCTTCGGCAACCACGATGATACTGTGTCTTTTCCGGCGCTCAATAGCCTGCAGCAGCCGCCGGCAGATCTCATCCAGGTCCCATTTGATTTCCGGGACCAGGATCGACTCGGCCCCGCCGGCCAACCCCGAGGCCAGGGCCAGGTGACCGGTATGGCGGCCCATTACTTCCAGGATAAATATCCGTTCATGTGAAGTGGCCGTATCTCTGAGACGGTTGACCGCATCAAGAATGGTATTGACCGCTGTATCAAAGCCGATTGATGAATCGGTTCCGTTAATATCGTTGTCAATGGTGCCGGGAACGCAAGCAGTTTTAATCCCCCGTTCTTCCAGGGCCAGCGCGCCGCGAAAAGAACCTTCGCCGCCGATCACTACCAGTCCATCTATACCTTCGCTCTTCAGCCGTGCGGCAGCCCGGTCCTGCCCTTCCGGTTTGTGCATTTCTTCCGCCCTGGCGGTTAAAAGCTCCGTTCCGCCCCGGTGAATAATCCCGGCTACGGACCCAAGCTGAAAATCTATGAAGCCATCGCCGTTAAATAAACCGGCATAACCCCGCTGGATCCCGCAAACCCGGCATCCTCTGCTTAACCCCCTCCTGACCACTGCCCGCACCGCGGCATTCATGCCGGGAGCATCTCCCCCGCTGGTTAAAACCGCAAGCTTGCTCAACTGTACTGTCCCTCCTTAACCCTTTCGCCGCTCTCGCGATCCTGGTACTGCTCGCTGACAGCCCACCGGCCCAGCAGGTTTTCCAGCTGCCTGCGGCACTGCGGGTGATCGCGGACCCAGTATTCTTCATTTAACATCAGCATCTTCTTGTCCTTTTTGAAAAAGAGGCATACCGGCATATCGCCGCTTTCGCCAATCAAGGTGTCCTTTAAATCCTGCAGGATAGCGCGGTCGTGGGATTCATCGATGACCAGGCGAATATACTTTTTCTGATGGCCCAGGGGGGACAGCTTTTCAGCCAGGATCTTCACATCCTCCTCCTCTTTTAAATCGGTCCTGCCTTCAACGATGATCAGGTTGTCTTCCTGAAGCAGGGAACCCTGCCTTTCAAAAAGATCGGGGAATATCACCAGCTCTACGCTGCCGGTTAAATCTTCCAGGCGAACGAAGGCCATTTCCTTGTTTTTCTTGGTGTACAAGCGGCGGACGGCTACGATAATACCGCCCACCCTGACATGGTGGTTGTCGCCGGCTTCGGCCAGTTCCGCGCAGCGGACCAGGTTTTTCATCTGGTCCAAAACCGGCCGGTAGGGTTCCAGGGGATGGCCGGAGATATAAAGGCCGAGCATCTCTTTTTCCAGGGACAAGCGTTCTTTGTCTGAAAATGGTTCGATTTCGGCCAGGTTATCATTTAACATTTCTTCCTGGACATCGGCATCCATTAAAGAAAACATCGAGATCTGGCCGTTTTCCCGTTCCCTCTGGGCCGACTGGCCCTGGGCCAGGACATCTTCGAGGGCGGCCAGGTACTGGGCGCGGTGACCTCCGAGCGAATCAAAAGCGCCGCACTTGATCAAGCTTTCCAGGGCTTTCCGGTTACAAAGCCGCAGATCGACCCGGGAAGCGAAGTCGCGCAGGGAAATAAAAGGCTTCTCCCGCCTGGCTCCGGTGATCGAATCGATCGCTCCCAGGCCCACATTCTTAACCGCCGCCAGGCCGAAACGGATCCGGTTATCCCCCACTACGGTAAAATGGGTTTCGCTTTCATTGATGTCGGGCGGCAGGACTTCGATGCCCATACGCCGGCAATCGGCAATATAAAGGGCCACCTTGTCGCTGTTTGAGCAGTAAACCGTCATCAAGGCGGCCATGAATTCAACCGGGTAATTGGCCTTCAAAAAGGCGGTCTGGTAGGCGATCATGGCATAGGCGGCGGCATGGGACTTGTTGAAACCGTAAGAAGCGAACTTCAGGATCAGGTCGTACATTTTAATACCCAGCTCCCGGGTATAGCCCTTTTCCATGCAGCCGGTGATAAATTTTTCCTGCTGCTCGTCAAGGATCTCTTTTTTCTTCTTGCCAATAGCCCGCCGCAGCAAATCGGCCTGGCCCAGGGAAAATCCGGCAATGCGGGCGGCAATTTCCATGATCTGCTCCTGGTAGACAATTACCCCGTAGGTTTCTTTAAGGATCGGTTCCAGGTCCGGGTGGGCATACTTAATTTTTTCCCGCCCGTGCTTGCTGTTGACAAAGGTGGGAATCTGTTCCATCGGGCCGGGGCGGTAGAGCGCCACCACGGCGATAATATCTTCAAACTTGTTCGGCATCAAGTCCCGCAGCACAGAGCGCATGCCCGTGCTTTCCAGCTGAAAAATCCCTGTTGTTTCACCCCGGGACAGCATCTCGTAGGTGCCGTCATCATCCAGGGTAATCTCCTCGATATTTATCTTTTTCCCGTGCCTCTTTTCGATATTGGTCAGGGTTTCCCCGATAATAGTCAGCGTTTTTAAGCCGAGAAAATCCATCTTTAAAAGACCCATGTCTTCCAGGGTTCCCATGGGGAACTGGGTAACCACGGCGTTGTCGGCCATCTTGTAAAGGGGGACATAGTTGACCAGGGGTTCCTTGGCGATGACCACACCGGCGGCATGGGTTGAAGCATGGCGGGGCATGCCCTCCACGGCCATGGAAATATCAAGCAGGCGGCGGTACTGATCATCTTCCTGGTAGAGGGCCTGCAGTTCCCTGCTTTGTTCCAGGGCCCTGGAGATGGTCATTTTAACCTCCATCGGGATCATCTTGGCGATCTTGTCCACATCAGCATAGGGGATGGCCAGGGCCCGGCCCACGTCGCGGACCGCCGCCCGGGCGGCCATGGTCCCAAAAGTAATGATCTGGGCCACCCTTTCCTGGCCGTATTTATCAAATACATATTTCAGGATCCGGTCCCTTTTGTCATCGCAAAAATCGATATCGATATCGGGCATGGAAATCCGCTCCGGGTTTAGAAAACGTTCAAAGAGCAGGCCGTGCTGCAGGGGTTCAATATTGGTTATGCCCAGGCAGTAGGCCACCAGGCTGCCGGCCGCCGACCCCCGGCCCGGGCCAACCAGCACCTCTTCTCGCCTGGCATACTCAATGAAATCCCAGACGATCAAAAAATAGTCGGAGTAATCCATCTGGCGGATCACGTTAAGCTCATACTGCAGCCTCTCCTCGATTTCCGGCGTAACTTCTCCATAGCGGGATTGCAAGCCCTCGTAGCAGATCTTTTCCAGGTAGGTGTCGGCATCATAGCCTTCCGGAACCTCATATTCGGGCAGGTAGCGTTTTGAAAAATCCTTCTCGACATGGCAGCGTTCGGCGATACGCAGGCTGTTGCTGACCGCTTCCGGGACGTCATCAAACTGCCCGGCAATTTCGGCGCCGGTTTTGAAATAGAATTCTTCCGTTTCAAAGCTCATCCGCTCCGTTTCGTCCACCGTTTTGCCGGTCTGGATGCAGAGCAGGACATCGTGCACCCCCGCATCCTGGCGGGAAAGATAATGGACATCGTTAGAAGCCACCAGCGGGATCCCTTCTTCCCGGGAAATCTGCTTTAATACTTCGTTTACCTTTTTCTGTTCGGGTATATTGTGATCATGCAGCTCGAGGTAAAAATTTTCGGATCCAAAAAGATCACGGTAAAACCGGGCCGTTTCCCTGGCTTCTTCCAGCTGCCCCTCCAGGATCCTGGTCGGGATTTCCCCGGCCAGGCAGGCGCTCAAGGCAATTAAACCTTCGCTGTGCTGTGCGAGCAACTCCCGGTCCACCCGGGGTTTGTAATAAAAACCCTCTGTAAAACCGGCCGATACCAGGCGGGTCAGGTTGCGGTAACCGGTATCATTTTCCGCCAGCAAGACCAGGTGATACTGGATATCGTCCTGGCGCGGTTCTTTTTGGAAGCGGGAGCGGGGGGCCACGTAAACTTCGCATCCCAGGATCGGTTTAACACCGGCTTCTTTTGCCGCCTTGTAAAAATCGACCACCCCGAACATAGTCCCGTGATCGGTTATGGCCACCGCAGGCATGTTCAATTCAGCAGCCCGGTTTACGAGATAGTTAATCCGCGCCGCTCCGTCCAGTAAACTGTATTCGCTGTGGCAGTGCAGGTGGACAAAATCAGCCATGATAAACCCTCCGGAGATAATAATCTGGTATGCTGGATTTAATTTCGACTCACCGGGGTCAATACCCTCTACTAAAACCCATGACCCGGCAAAAAACTGAAGCAGCCTTCACTTTTTTTAAATCACAAATTATGGTACAATAAGCACAATAATACAGGCAAGCCTGCTAATAAGTTCTCTAACTGCCCAAAAAGGAGTTTCGCCTTGTTTAATGATCGGGAAACCCGTCTGGCTTTAAAAATTGTCCTGATTGCCACGGCGGTCTTTATCACCCTCTGGCTGCTGGTCCAGCTGGCGCCGGTTATTTCGATCATTGTAATTGCCCTCTTTATTGTCTATTTCATAACCCCTGTGGTCAATTTTTTGGTCAGTATCAAGATCAGGCCGATCCTGGCGGCCATGCTTACCGCCGTATTTATCCTGGTCCTCTTATTCCTGCTTTTTTACCTTTTAATCCCCGGCCTGATCATGGAAGTAAGAGAACTGGTCATCTTCCTGAGTACGGAGATCGTCAGGGACCTGCCGGAGCTGATCTCCTACTTAGAAGATCTCGATGAACGTTTTAACCTCCAGCTAACCGAAATCTTTGTTGAATACACCGACCAGTTTATCAGGCAGGCGCCGAGCAACGTCCAGCAGCTGCTGCATTACCTGACCGCCGTTTCCATGGGCGTGGTCACCCGGGTCTGGGTCGGCCTGGCCCTGGTCTTTGTCGTATTCTACCTGGTCCAGGACCTGGGCAAAGTCCGTTATAACCTGACCCTGATGTTTCCGCAGATCTATAAAGAAAACGTCCAGCACATCCTCAATACTATCGACGAAAAAGTCGGGGCCTATATCAGGGGAACGCTGATGAAATGTATTTTTGTTGGCTTCCTGACCTGGGTCGGCCTGACTTTACTCGACATGCCCTTTGCCCTGATCCTGGGCATCCTGGCCGGGGCTTTAAACATTATCCTTTATATCGGGCCGATAACGGCCACCATACCGGCCCTGCTCCTGAGCATCATGCCCGATACTCCCAGCATCCTCCTGGTTCTGCTGCTTTACATCGGAGTCCAGATCCTGGATGCTTTTGTCTTTACCCCATTCTTCCTGGGCAAAGCGACCGATTTAAGCCCCCTGACCGTGATTGTTATCGTTTTGATTGGAGGCCAGTTGATGGGCCTTATGGGTATCGTGCTGGCCATTCCGATTACCGCCACCCTGAAAGTGCTGCTGGTGCATTATTACCTCGAACGGCGCCGGATTGAAGAAGAAAACCATTCGGCCGACACACCGGAGCCGGAAGAACCGTCAGATCAAAACAGGCAGGAACCCGGCGATAACAATAGCTAAACCGTGGTAAAATTTTTACTGTCCCTTTTTCATTTCATCCCCGGAAAACCCTGCTGCCTTAAGGCCTCGTACAAAACCAGGGCCACAGAATTGCCCAAATTCAGGGAACGGGGAATCTGGTTGATCATGGGTATGCGCAAAGCAATCTCGGCCCGGTCCAGTACTTCGCGGTCAAGCCCCCTGGTTTCGCTGCCGAAAACCAGGAAGTCGCCGGGGCTGTAATTAAACTGGTGATAGTAGCTGCGTCCCCGGGTGGAAAAATAGATAAAGCGGGCCGGGCCATACTTTTCTCTCAGGGCCTCAAAATCGCGGTGCACTTCCAGGTCCAGGTACTGCCAGTAATCGAGACCCGAGCGGCGCACCTCCTTTTCAGATAAAGAAAAACCAAGCGGTTCGACCAGGTGCAGTTTTGTGCCGGTCATGACGCAGGTCCGGGCCACGTTGCCCGTATTCTGCGGTATTTCCGGTTCAACCAGGACCAGGTGCATAACTCCATCCCTTTCCCAACAGTCGATCTAAATGAGGTTTATTTACCGTTTCGATCATTTTCTCCGGCGGCTTCCGGGCCCATTTTTTTACTCAAGGTGGCATTGAACTTTTCTAATTGATCCAGGACTTTTTTATTAAAGCTGCCCTTGCGGAAAGTGCCTTTTTGGGTCAGCTTGCCCGGTTTCAGCCCGCTTAAAAGCTCGATGCCGTCATCGACCGTGTCGATGGTGTAAATATGAAAACGCCCTTTATCAACCGCTTCAACCACTTCCTGCTTTAACATGAGCGACTTTTTATTTTTGGCCGGGATAATCACGCCCTGCTTGCCCGTCAGGCCCTTGGCCTTGCAGGCCAGGTAGAAGCCTTCAATCTTGGCGCTCACTCCGCCGACGGGCTGGATCTCGCCCTTCTGGTTGATCGACCCCGTTACGGCCAGGTCCTGCCGGAGCGGGACCCCGGCCAGGCTGGATAAAAGGGCATAAAGCTCAGCTGCTGAAGCGCTATCCCCGTCCACCCCGCCGTAGGACTGTTCAAAACAGAGGCTCGCGGTCAGGTTCAGCGGAACCAGCATGCCATACGTGGAACCCAGGTAGCCGCTCAAAATCATAATGCCCTTGCTGTGCAGGCGCCCGCTGAGTTCGCTCTCCCGTTCGATATTAATAATCCCCCTCCGTCCCAGGTAGGTGGAGGCGGTAATCCTCGAAGGACGGCCAAAAAGGTAGTCGCCCTGGTCGATTACAGAGAGGGCATTTATCTGCCCCACCTCTTCCCCTTCCAGGTCCAGCAGTATCTCCTCTTCTTTGATGGAGTCGATAATCTTCTGCTCATACTTGTTGGACCGGTAAATAATCTCCTCCATCGCTTTTTCCACATGGTCTTTACCGACCAGGGTGGCGCCGTCAATTTCGGCCCAGGCATCCGCTTCAAACAGCAAATCGACTATTTCGTTAAACCTGGTGCTCAACTTGTCCTGGTTCTCGGCCAGGCGGGTGCTGTATTCGACAATTTCTGCCACCGCGGGCCGGTTAAAATGGCGCAAACCCTGGCTGTTGCAGTGGAAAGAAATAAAGCTGGCCATCTTGGTCACGTAATCATCCCGCCGTTCCATTTCCACATCAAAGTCGGACTTTATTTTAAACAGTTTGCGGAAATCCTCATCGTAGTGGTAAAGCAAAAAGTAGATGAAGGGGTTGCCGATCATGACCACCTTGACATTGAGCGGAATAGACTGGGGCCTGAGCGTAGACATGGCTACCAGGCCGAAATGCTCGCTGATATTTTCGATCCTGATTTCCCTGGTCCTGAGCACCCGTTTAAGCACTTCCCAGGACTGGATCGAGGTCAGCACATCCCGGGCCTGCAGGATCAGGTAACCGCCGTTGGCCCGGTGCAGGGCTCCGGCCTTGATCATAGTAAAATCAGTAGTTACCGCGCCAAAGCGGTTTTCGTACTCGACCCGCCCGAGCAGGTTATAGTAAGAGGGGTTGGTCTCATAAACCATGGGCGCCCCCTCGGTCTCCCGGTTGTCCACCAGCAGGTTGACCATATAGCGCCGGTCGGATTGATCCTGCCCCTGCTGGGGGGGGGGTCTTCATCGCTTCTAAAATCAGACAGGTTGGAAAGGACATCTTCCTGGAAAGCTTTTAAATAATTTTTTACGGCGGGAAAATCAGCATATTCTTCGGTCAATTCGTTAAACAGGTAGCCCACCGCCGCCATGCCTACTTCCTGGTCCAGTTCCTTGAGCTTTTCCTTGAGCTCTTTTTCCAGTTTCTGAACCCTGCGCATGATCTCCATGGCCTTGATCTGGACCTCGTTGGAGTTCTTTTCCATCTCATCTTTTGTTTCCTGGTCCAGTTTCGCGTACTCGTCTTCGCCAATTTCTTCACCTTCCTGGAGCGGGATGGTGACAAAGCCGGAGCTGGTCCGTTTCAGGGCAAACCCTTTTTCCTGGGCTACCTTGTTCAACTCGTCCAGAAGTTCAGCCCTGGCATCCTGAAATTTTTTAACATGGACCGACTTCTGCTTTTCATAATCCTCACCGTCAAAAGCCTTGGGAATATTCTCCCGGAGATCTTCGACCAGTTCTTCAATCTGGCGCCTGAACTCTGCGCCCCTGCCCGCGGGCAGGTTCAGGGATATGGGCTGCCCGGGATGCTCAAAATTATAAACATAAAGCCAGTCATCGGGAACCGGCTCCCCGGCAGAGATTTTTTCCACGATCGACTGGGCATAGCTCGATTTGCCGGTACCGGTCAGCCCGGTCATAAAGATGTTGTATCCGTGCCGTTTAATCCGCAGGCCGAACTCGGTCGCTTTAACCGCCCGTTCCTGGCCGATCATTCCTTCCAGCGGAGGCACTTCGGCCGTGGTTTCAAAACCGGCCCCCTCCAGGTCGCAGTTTAACTTGATCTCACTGCTGGTTAATTGTCTTATGGCCACTAACTATCTCCCCTTTCCCTGGCATAAACACAGAGATCTTCCAAAAAACAACTGCCGCACCGCGGGCTGCGGGCCTGGCAAAGTCTCCTGCCGTGGGCAATCAGGCGGTGATGGCTATCGCTCCACTCTGCGATGGGGATAGCCTGTTCCAGCTGCTTTTCCACCTGTTCCACGTTATTCCCATCGGCCAGGCCCAGCCTCTTAGAAACCCTGAAGACATGGGTATCCACGGCAATAGCAGGCTGCCCGTAAGCGCTGCTGATAATAATGTTGGCTGTTTTTCTGCCCACCCCGGGCAACTTGATCAGCTCTTCACGTTGATCCGGTATCCTGCCGCCGTAACGATCGACAATGATTTTAGCCGCTTCGATCAGGTAGCGGCTTTTGTGACGGTAGAGACCGCAGCGCCTGACAAAAGGCTCCAGCTCTGAAGCTTTCATCCGGGACAATTCGTATATGGAAGGAACAGCTTTAAAAAGCTCCGCGGTAATCCTGTTGACCTGTTCGTCTGTAGTCTGGGCGGAAAGCACAGTGGCTACGAACAGCTGGAACGGGTTATCGTATTTTAAGCCCGATTTAGCCTCCGGGTAATGTTCGGCCAGTCTCTTCAAGATCAGCCCGGTGCGCGCTTTTTCTTCCATCCTGTGAATTGGCATACAATATTATAGATCGCCAATTCCGCGCGGTAAAGGCCGGATGGCGCAAAAATTTTTCGCGAGGTAACCGTGACGGACCGCTACAGTGGTGACGGGGCAGGTTTGTCATCAGTCTCTCCTGACCTGATCAAGCCAGTGGAGGCGGACAAGTCTGTCGCAACCGGTGCCATTTGGAGACGGGATCATTTGATCACTGGTTATTTTTGATTATGCGCTGCTGTTTTAGCTCCGCTATATCCCCGGCGCTGTAACCGAGAGCTTTCAGGATCTCTTCTGTATGCCGGCCATGTTCGGGCGGAGGCAGCCGTTTTTCACCACCCCGGCCTGAAAAGAGCAGGGGAAAACCGGCCGCTTTTTCCCTGGTCCCATCTTTCAGGGTGTTCTCCAGCCAGTAGTTTTCTTCCCGGCTCAGGGGATGATCGATGGCTTCCTGTAAATCCAGGACCGGTTCACAGCAGGCGTCGACATCTTTAAAAAGTTCTTCCCAATACGCCCTGTCTTTAGTTTTGAACAGGGCCCGCACTGCCTGGATCAAGTTTTTGCTGCCCACAGGCTCATCCTCTTCCTGCTCAAACTGGCGCTCTATCCACTGCGGTTTTCCAACCGCTTCGCAAAACCGCTGCCAGAAAACCGGTTCCAGGGCGGCCAGGCTCATGTACTTGCCATCGGCGGTTTCATAAATGTTATAGCAGGCATAAGCCCCGCTCAAAGTGCACCTGCCGCGGCGGGGAAGTTCTTCACCCCGGCCCAGGTAGGAAGCAGGATAGGTTAGCCAGGGCAGCAGTCCCCGGGTCATGGAAACATCAACGAACTGCCCCCGGCCCGATCTCGCCCGCTCATAAAGAGCCATCATGATCCCGTTAACGGCCATTAAGGCCCCTCCGGCCACATCGGAAATCTGGGAGGTGGGCATAACCGGGGAACCCTCTTTTTCTGCGCTTAAATCCAGCAAACCGCTCAGGGCCATGTAATTGAGATCGTGGCCGGCCTTGTGCCGGTAGAGGCTGTCCTGGCCGTAACCGGTTATGGCTGCATAGATTAGGCCCCGGTTGTGACCGCTTATTTCCCCGTATCCCAGACCAAGCCTATCCATAACTCCGGGCCGGAAACCTTCCACCATAACATCTGCGCCGGCGGCCAGTTGTTTTATAATTTCCTGGCCCCGTTTTTCTTTTAAGTCCAGGGCTATACTTTTTTTATTGCGGTTCAACTGCCGGAACAGGGAGCCTTCCGCGCCCAGTCCCCCGCCAAGGGAAGAGCCGACATATCTGGTCAGATCGCCGGCCCGCACATCTTCCACTTTAACAACATCAGCCCCGTAATCGGCCAGGATCATGGTAGCCAGGGGACCCGGGAGCAGGCGGGTCATATCCAGAACCTGCAGTCCTTCCAGGGGCTGAGCTGTTTTCTGTTCGTTTCCTGCCATTAGCGGTGAGTATAGCGGGGAAGCAGCACCGGGCCGACCCTGCCGTCGCCCGCATCGGCCTGCTCCAGTTCCCGGTGATAATTATTAACATGCTCAAGGTTAAGCCCTTCCGGAACCGGCACTTCTTTGCTTTTAGCCGCTGCGTTTGCCCCGGCCCGCCGGCCGAAAACCAGAATATCAAGCAGGGAGTTGCCCATCAACCGGTTGGTGCCGTGAATACCACCGGCCGCTTCCCCGGCCACATAAAGGTTTTCCACGCCGGTTTCGGCCCGGTCATCGATCAAAAGTCCCCCGTTCTGGTAATGGAGGGTAGGATATATCAGCATGGGCTCTTTGCGGATATCGACATCAAACCGCTGGAACTGGCGCAGCATGGCCGGCAGCTGCCGCTCGACGGTACCCTCCCCGTGGATCTGTTCGATCAGCGGCGAATCAAGCCAGACCGCTGTGATGCCGGTCGGCAGGGGAACACCCAGGCCCCGTTCTTCACACTCGCGGATAATGGCCGACGACTCGACATCCCTGGTCTCCAGGTGATAAACAAATTGTTCGCCGTTAATATTCAGCGGCTGGGCGCCCAGACCCCGGGTTTTTTCGGTTACCAGCAGGCCCAGCAGCTGGGGCGGAAAAGCCCCGCCCGTGGGGTGGTACTGGATCGAATCGGCATAGATGGTGCCGGCCCCGGCCCGGTAACCCATGACCAGGCCATCGGCGGTGGCGCCGTGATGGTTGCTGGTCGGAAAACCGCGGTAATGCAGCCTTCCCGAACCACCGGTGGCGATAATAACCGTTTTAGCCCTCGCTGTTAAGTACTGTTCTGTTTCCAGGTTGAAAAGAATCGCCCCGCCGGCGCGGCCCTGCGCATCGAGCAAAATCTCTACGGCCGGGCTGAATTCGACCACGTTAATCCCTTTATTATATACTTCATCCCGTAATGTCCGCATGATCTCGGCCCCGGTATAGTCGCGGGCGGCATGCATGCGCTTGCGGGAAGTGCCTCCGCCGTGGCTGGTAATCATCGTCCCTGCTTCGCTCTTGTCAAACATGGTGCCCAGGTCTTCCAGCCACTTGATAACAAGGGGCGCGTCCATGACCAGGGCCCGGGCCAGTTCGGGCACATTCTCCAGCCTGCCTCCGCCGAGGACATCCAGGAAATGGGTAGCCGGAGAATCATTTTCCTTGTCGGCGGCCTGGATACCGCCCTGGGCCATCATGGTGTTGGCGTCGCCAAACCGCAATTTTGTAGTCAGCATCACTTCGGCTCCCGCCTCATTGGCCATAAGCGCTGCCGAAGCCCCGGCTCCGCCTCCGCCGATAATCAAAACATCAACATCATAGTCGGGATCGGCCTTTAAATCTAAATCCACATCCTTCAGCCGGCTGTAGGATTCAAAAACATCAGCCATTTCGGTGGGCATGCGGACTCCTTTATCCACACCCACCTTTATATCCCGAAAACCATCCTCGATATAGTCGGGATGAAATTTTTGCAACACGTCCCGTCTTTCTTCCGGGGACATCCGCGGATAATCAACACCCACCCGGGAGGCCCTGGTTTCTTCCACTTTTTTCATCAGTTCTCTTAACTGCGGCGTATAGGACAAGCTTATCAATCCTCCCTCCGGGCTTACTTTTCAATCTCCCGGTTATTGTAAAGTTCCTGCAGTTTCTCTTTATCGGCATTGACCAGTTCATCGATTTCAGCATCCATTTCACCCTCTTTTATGGCCCGGGCCCTTTCAGCCAGGAATGAATCCGGAGGGGCCAGGTACCGGCTGTAGAGGCGCCGTCCGGCCAGGGCCGAGTTGTAATGGACGATATTGACCGGGCAGCGAGAAACGCAGAGTCCGCACATCAGGCAGTCAAATGACAGGTCGGCCGCCCTGGCGAAATCGCCGCGCTGCAGGTAAGCAACATACTGCATTACATCAATATCCTGCGGACAAACCTTGGTGCAGGAATTACAGCCCAGGCAGCGGAACACTTCCGGGTACATCCTGGCAAAGTGGGCCACGCTGGGTTTGATTTCTTCCAGATCATAGATCGCCTTACGGGCCGGGAAAAAGGGAATCTGGGCCAGGTACATCCCTTCCTCCACCTTGGTCTGACAGGCCAGGCCTACCTTCAGTTCAAAATCGCCGGCCTGGCGATAAACCGTGGCGCAGGCCCCGCAGAAGCCGGCCCTGCAGCCGACTCCGCGCTTGAGCTGGTAGCCGGCGTATTCCATGGCATCCATGATGGTCAGGGTTTCGGGCACGTTATATTTCTTGCCCATGATATAAATATCAACCATTTTGATGGTATCCTGTTTTGCTTCGCTCATAATCTCCTCCTGCTCTGACAAGTTTCACAATCTCGGTAAAGGTTTTAACCGGCCCTGTCCCGCTCCTATTCTTCGGGCGGTTCGGGGATAAAGCCGTGCTCCATGGCCAGTTTGGTCTGATCCTGCGCTCTCTTGATAAATGATTCCGCTTTCCGGTAGCATTCATCATAGCTGAGCGTAACCCGGGCCAGGCCTTCATCGATGGCCTTCATGGCCGTGGCCGTGGCCACGCGGGGGAATACTTCCCACATGTCCATGGTGGGCAGGATTTTTTCCGGATCCATACCCCCGTCGGGAGCGCAGGCTGCCAGTTCTTCGGCAGCGGCGATGCACATCGTATCAGAAATACCGCTGGCCTGGACATCCAGCACCCCGCGGAAGATGGCCGGAAAACCCAGGGAATTGTTGACCTGGTTCGGAAAATCAGAGCGGCCGGTGGAAACAATTTTGGCTCCCGCTTCCTGGGCATCCCAGGGCCAGATTTCAGGGATCGGGTTGGCGCAGGCAAAGACGATGGCCTGATCGGCCATACTTTCCACCCATTCCTTCTTGATCGTATCCGGACCCGGCTTGGAAAGGCCGATCAATACATCTGCTCCTTTGCAGGCCTCGGCGGCCCCGCCGGTAACCTGTTCACCGTTCGTGGTCCGGGCCAGCTCCCATTTAACCGGGTGCTCAGCCTCGAGTTCGCTCCGGCCCTGGTGCAGGGTGCCCTTGCTGTCAACCATAATAATATTTTTGGGGTCCATGCCGGCGGCAATTAACAACCTGACCGTGCAGATGTTGGCCGCGCCGGCCCCGATTAAAACTGTTTTGACCCGGTCGATCTTTTTACCCACGATTTTCAGGGCATTGAACAACCCGGCCAGGGTTACCAGGGCGGTCCCCTGCTGATCATCGTGCCAGACCGGAATATGGCATTCTTCTTTCAGCCGGTCTAAAACATAAAAACATTTCGGGCTGGCAATATCTTCCAGGTTCACCCCGCCAAAACTGGGCTGGAGCATCTTGACAAAGTTAATCAGTTCATCGGCGTCTTTGGTATCGACACAGATGGGGAAAGCATCCACTCCGCCCAGGTACTTAAACAGGAGGGCCTTTCCTTCCATCACCGGCATACTCGCTTCCGGACCGATATCACCCAGGCCCAGAACCCTGGTGCCGTCCGAGACGACGGCGCAGAAGTTGGCCTTGTTGGTGTATTTATAAACGTCTTCCTTGTTTTTGGCGATTGCTTTGCAGGGCTCGGCCACCCCGGGGGTGTACCAGATCGCAAAATCGCCGATGTTGCGGACACAGCTTTTCAAGTTAACCTCAATTTTACCCTGGTAAAAAGGGTGGAGACGCATGGCGTCTTCGGCCGGCTTCTTGGCCTTGGCCAATAATTCATCTTTGTTCATGGTCATAAACACATCCCTGCCTTTTAAGATAATGATCAAACCGGTAAAGCCAGGCCTGAAATAATACTCACCGGCGCCGCCGGCATGGCGGCCTGGCCGTTTAGCTTTGTTTGTTTAACGGGCGTAGGCCCTGGCCCCTTCGGCGTAGAGGTCGCCGCCGTAAGCGTCGTTGACTACGGTAACCGGAAAGTCTTCCACTTCCAGGCGGTGAATGGCCTCGGCCCCCAGTTCCGGGTAGGCCACCACTTCGCATTTTTTGATCTTCTTTGATAAAAGGGCCCCGGCCCCGCCCACCGCAGCCAGGTAGAGACCCTTGTTATCCTGCAGGGCTTCCCTGACCGCCTGGTTGCGCAGGCCCTTTCCGATACAGGCCTTCATGCCCTGCTGAAGCATTTTTGGGGTATAGGCGTCCATTCTCCCGCTGGTGGTCGGGCCGGCCGATCCGATTACCTGCCCCGGCCGGGCCGGTGTGGGGCCGACATAATAAATGATCTGGCCTGCCAGGTCGATCGGCAGGTCTTCCCCCCGGTCCATCAGTTCCACCAGTTTTTTATGGGCGGCGTCCCGGGCGGTGTAGATAACGCCGTTAATCAAAACATTATCGCCCGCTTTCAGGGAAAGGACAGCTTCATCGCTGAGCGGGGCCTCAATTTTTTTTATTTCCATACCAGCCTACCTCCTTTTATTAAGCCGGTTTTTAAAAAACCGGGTGCCGGTCAAAATCGTGTTTTCTCTAAAAAAGCTCCAGGGCCCGGCCGCGGCTAAAATCTCTTGCTCATGCAGCCTTAAGAAAAAGCCTCGCTAATCGTACCGGCCACTAATGAGCATTCCGGGCTTTAATAATTACAGGGCGGTTGAAAAACGTTATTCCCGGAACAGCTTTATCAGCAAAAATACTCCCCTTTAAAACAGCTATAAATCCTGTTTAAAGTCCTTTACTTAAAGCGCTCCACTTAGATCACTTTTTCCAGGTGCCGGCTGGCATGGCAGTTTATATTGACAGCTGCGGCCATACTGGCGATATGGGAAGGAAAAGTCTCAATATGGACGGCCAGGGCGAAAACGCGGCCTCCAAAGCCCTGCGGTCCCACCCCGAGATCGTTGATTTTATCAAGGATTTTCTTTTCCAGCTCGGCGAATTTGCTTTCCGGATGGGGCTCTCCCACCGGCCGGAACAGGGCTTTCTTGGCCAGAACCGCCACCCGGTCGAAAGTGCCGCCGATGCCTACCCCGACAACAATGGGCGGGCAGGGGTTGGGCCCGGCCGCCTTGACATGGCTGACCACAAAATCAATCAGCCCCTCCTCGCCATCAGCCGGCTTGAGCATTTTAACCGTGCTCATATTTTCGCTGCCGCCGCCCTTGGGGGCAAAAGAAATTTTGATCTTATCCCCGGGCACCAGATCGGTATAAATAATGGCCGGGGTATTATCACCGGTATTTTTGCGCTCATAAAGGGGGTCTTCCACGATCGATTTGCGCAAATACCCTTCGCTGTAGCCTTTTCTGACCCCGGCGTTAATTGCTTCCTCCAGGGTTCCGCCAACCAGGTGCACTTCCTGGCCCAGCTCCACAAAAAAAACGGCAAACCCCGTATCCTGGCAGATCGGGATTTGCTCGTTTTTGGCAATTTCCAGGTTTTCGATTAACTGCTTCAGCACCTCTTTACCCGTTGGAGACTCCTCTACTTCTAAGGACCGCTTCAGGGCACCGTAAACATCTTCGCCGAGATAAATATTGGCCTCCTCGCACATCCCGGCCACAGTTTCAGTAATAGTCGACACGGACAGTTCACGCAAAATTCGGCACCTCCCTGTTTTCTGCTTTTTGCGCGCACAAATAGTAGTTACTTACAATAGTAGTTACTTACTTTCTGCTTTCAGGGAGAAATTCCTGCCGACTGTTATAAGATTTATTATAATTCTAAAATTTATTGTTCCTCCCCGCCCGGTTGATCCTGTTCTGAGGTGCGGATTCGTTTCATCAAACCCTCCCAGTCCAGATCCACTTCTTCCTGCAGGGCTTCAATAGTGGCTTCATCCACCTGGCGAAAACGGCGCTGCGCTCCAAGGTATTCCTTCAGGGGAGTTCGCTCTTTCCCGGGGTGAAAGGTCATCCGCCACTTGCTGCCGTTTTCAATCTCATAGAGAGGAAAGAAATTAGTGTAAACGGCCAGCCTGGACAGGTGAATCGTATCGGAGGAATCGGTGCCCCAGCCCGGGGGGCAGGGCGACAGGACATGCATGAACCGGAACCCCCTGGTCTCCCGGGCCTTCTTAAGCTTGTTTTCCATGTCCTGCGGAAAAGCCAGGGAAGCGGTAGCGGCATAGGGAATCCCGTGGGCGGCCATGATCCGCATAATATCTTTCTTCTGCCCGTGCTTGAAAAGAGGATAGGGCCGGGTGCTGGTCCGCGCTCCGAAAGGAGTGGCCGAACTGGTCTGCATCCCGGTATTCATATAGGCCTCGTTGTCGTAGCAGATAAAGATATAGTCTTCATTGCGCTGGGCGGCGCCCGATAAAGCCTGGAGGCCGATATCAAAGGTGCCTCCGTCGCCGGCCAAAACCACCACCGTGGTATCGTAATGCCCCTTGGCGTTGAGCCCGCGCCGCAGCCCGCTGCCCACCGCCCCGGCGCTGGGGAAGGGGCAGTGCAAAATGGGGCATTTTAAAGCCGTAAGCGGCGGGGCTCCGGCTATAATGCTCCAGCAGGAGGCGGTTATGGCCAGGGCCATGTTTGGCCCCAGGGCCCGGGTCAGGTAACGCACTGTCAGGGCGCCCCCGCAGCCCGGGCAGGCATTGTGCCCCGAATAAATCATCT
>SL_8KL_010_SEDDRAFT_10000318_pt1 | contig 41733 bp, 29 predicted proteins | sample SodLakKL_010_SED_4_FD_11160 | JGI IMG/M metagenome (IMG submission 11160)
ACTAGACAGTTTTTTCCCTCTATTTTTGGATTTCATATCTCCGTGCAATATCCCTATGAAGTCGTCGGAATGGACCGGATACCACCTTATGGAGTAATCTACCGCCTCGGCTTCCTCCAACTTATCTATCCTTCTACGGACCGTCTTGGTCGATACTCCCAATTCTTCTCCGACATCAGAAAGAGACTTTCTAGAATCTTCGTGCATCGAATGTATTATCTGATAGTCGGTCGTTGTCAGAGTTATGTCAGGCGCGTGAGTTCTGCCGACGTCCGGTATGAATATCTTTGGTTCATCCATGCCGGCTATCTCGGGAACTCCTTCCACGTATCCGCTCATCTCGGAGATGTCGCGTAGAAGTCCATGGATGTAAAGATAATTATCGCTCGTGGTTATCAGTTTAGATGTGTTATCGTCTTTGGAGAATTCCTCGATAGTTCCGTCTATATCATCAAAGCTTGAAAAACCGTGGATCAGTATATTCATACTTCCTTTCAAAGCATTGAGTCCTATATCAGCATAAAATCCGTCGATGATGCCTTTATCTACCAGGTTCCTTATCCGCATGTGAACGGCATTGACCGATAGATCCACGTCGTCGGCCATCTGTCTATAAACACTGCGTGAATTTTCACGGAGTTGAAGACAAAGCCTGAAATCTATCTCATCCATCCTCATACATAAAAAGGGCAACAGTTAAAGATTTTTTGATGCGGTACTATCAAAGTTTACAAACTCAGTCTTCCCTGTTCAGTGCTTTCAAACGGCGGTCCGCCTCTTGGTATTCCCTTTCTATCTCGCTTTCAGCGATCTCCTTTTCACATATTATGGAATTGTCTTTCTCGCATCTCAAAACGTAACCAGAATCTTCAAAACCTCCCAACACGGTCAATCTTTCCTTCAAACCCTCGATATCCAGCTCTTCTCCTTCACTGCAGAGTAAAACTATGATCTCGAGGAATAATCGAGCGTCGTTGTTTTGTGCTCTCGCTCCTATACCTATCTTGTAGTCGATCTCTCGCTTCAGGGTCTCGAATGATTCTTTCAGATCGTCGGACCTAGCCTTCTCCGTCAATACATCGGCATCTATGGTGTTCTTTATCATATCCTCACTTTCCCGTACTCTCACAACTAATAACAGATTAGAACTATTTGAATTGATGTTCTGTTCGATATACAAAATATAGGAAATTTCGCGGTCTTTAGGTAGATTTTTTTAGAAAACGTATTCAAATATAGGACATCGGCACAAAACGAAGGTAAAGAATAAATATGGATGGATGGAAATTAGAACAACATGACCGAAGGACTAGAGATAGAAGAAGTCAAAACATCCGATAGAGAGGAGATCGAATCGCTGAGCGAGGGGATATGGGACGGCTGGGATTATATCCCAGAAGTATTCGACCGATGGGTAAAAGACGGCGGCTTCATCTGTGTTAAAAAGGAAGGGAAGATAATCGGTCTAGCAAAACATACCTGGCACAGCGACGAAATACTCTGGCTCGAGGGTTTACGAGTTCATCCCGATCATCAGGGCGAGGGCTACGGTAGGAAGATGATCGAAGCCCAGATGGATTTTATACGAGGTTCAGATCATTCTGCGGCCAGATTTCTCACCTCCGGGACGAAAAAATCGGTGAGGAAGGTGGCGGAGGACCTCGGTTTCGAGCTCAAAAAAGAATACGATTATCTAAAGCTCGATGAAGAGGAGCTCGAAGAGATAGGTCTACCGAAAAAAGAAGAGGTCGAAAGGGTCGAGATAGAGACGAAGTACCGAGACGTATCGGATCTCGTTCGCTCCTCCGTTGAGATCGAAGACTACGAGGGACTCTATATCGAAGGATGGACAGCTTACGACATAGATGACGACCTTATAAAGGATAGAGTGGAAAAGGGAAACTGCTATTCAGTTAGAGTTGAAGATGAGATCGAAGCTCTTATGTTCACCTACGTTAACGAGATCTATGAGAGTATGAACGTCCCGTTCATCTCCGGGCCTAAAGATGAGATGAAAGAGCTGCTGAATTTTGGTATAAAAGAAGCGTTGACCAGTGGATGTAGAACCTTTCGAGTGATGACCAGCTCCGAAAAAGCGGTGGAAGCCGCTTTAGACGTCGGCTTCAAATTCTCGGACCACGGCTCCTCGGTGGTCTATGAGAAGAGAGTATCGGTAAAAAAGGAGAATAAACATGAAAAATAAAAACGAATTTGAGATCATCTCGTTCGACATGGACGGCACTCTGATACCTGGTGAATTTGTAGACGATTTTTGGCTAAAAAAGATGCCCGAGCTTTACGCGGAGAGTAAAGGCATTTTAAAAGAAGAAGCTTCTTCTGAACTGCTGGAAGAGTACGATAAGATAGGCGAGAAGGACATAAGGTGGTACGAGCCCCGATACTGGTTCCGCGAACTGGATATAGAGAGGAAACCGGAAGATGTTATCGAAGAGATGCGAGTTCACTATCACCTTTTCGACGACGCGGTGGAAGCCATAAAGCGTCTTCACCATACATACGAGTTGGTCGTTATCTCTAACGGGCATCAGATGTTCATAGAGAGCAGCCTAGAGGGATACAAGGAATACTTTTTAAAGACCTATTCTTCCGTATCCGACTTCGGGCTTCACAGTAAGACTTCCGTTCTGTATGAAGAGGTGTGTGCAGACCTGAACGTAGAGCCGAGTAAAGTGATACACGTCGGAGACAGCCTTGAGAACGACTACGAACCTTCAAAAGAGGCGGGACTCAAAGCCTATCTGCTGGATAGAGAGAAGAAATTTGAAACGGATGCAGACGTGCTGACAGATCTGAGAGATTTAGTGGTTCTTCTCAAAGCTTAACACCTGTTCTAATTATCGATGAGTTCGATCTTTTCATCCTTCACGTGTGCGTATTTCCCTTTATTGTTTTCATGGTAGTTCGATATCGAGAAGAGGGAGAGCAGTTTTCCGTCAAAATAATATCTGTATCCTGACTGCTGTACCTCATGAGCTCTTATCATCATCTTCAGGTCGCTGTTCTCCAAAAAGCTCTCCACCGCTTTACGGCCGTAGATACGGTAGGCTCCTCTTTTGAAGTTGGGTTCGAAATATTCTATCTCCTCGCTGGGGTCGTTCCAAAAGATCTCTCTGTATCTCTCGCCTCCGGGCTTCAATTCGTTTATCTCTCTGTGATCTTTCACCCCTTTAGGGATCCCTCCGTGGGCAAGATAGTACTTCTTTCCAACCACCCCTGCGGCTGGAATTTTCCTGTAAAGAGAGACTATCCTTTCGAATAGGTGTGAAGAAAATTGCTTACCGACTACCTGCTGAAAACCATAACTCAAGTTCATCCCCCGGGTCTCGTGGTTTCCTCTGAGCAGTACCATCTTTTCGGGTCTTTCCATCTTCATCGAGAGCAGATAGGCTAAGTTTTCCAGCTGTTTTTTACCCCTGTCTACGTAGTCGCCAAGATAAACGATGGGTACGTCCTCGGCATAGGAGTGTTCCGCAGGCTTTCTAGCCGCTTCCAACTCTCCGTGGGTGTCACCCACCACCATGAACTCGTTCCAGTCTTTTTCTATCAGGTTGACTCCTTCTAAATGATCTTCAGCTCTTTCAACGAGATGGAAGTATTCGGTTTCGCTGACCGAGTGGATACCCTCTTCCGATATCTTATCCACTATTTTCATCAATAACTAACGATATTGATCGTCTTATTTGTATGATTTGGTGAACGAAAGGTTTCTCAGTCCAGTCTTTCTTCCGCCATCTCGACGACTTTGTCTTTCTTCTTCCTGTATTCTTCTTTCAACCGTCGGCACTCATCCAACATCTTCTCCACGTACTGCTCGTCTTCAACATCGCCGAGGTTTATCTTCACGTTGGCTATACCGCCTATGATACCGGAATAGGCCATCTGTGCGCTCACTAAGGCGTCGCTCACCGCACCTTTTTTCCCGTGTTCGGCGGCCTTCTCAGCCAATTCTATAACTTTTGCTGATTTTCTCGCTGTTTCCATGGGAACCTCTACTGCGTGCTTCAGACCTTTCTCCATAGCTTCCTTTCTCTTCTTGCGTTCTTCTTCTGTCGATCTTGGCATCTTCTTAGCTTCCATGTACTTGTCGAATGCGTTGGTATCTTCATCTACGGCACTCAGAAGATCTCTCTTCAGTTCCTGAGCTTCATCCGCGACCGGCATCAGTATAGGATCCACTTCTTCCGTGCCCCTTCCTCCAGTGCTGAGGTTGGATACCATCGAAGAGAGTGCTGCACCTAGCGAACCGGAAAGTGCCGCTATGCTGCCTCCTCCTGGAGTTGAAGAGTCTCTTGAGACTTCATGCACGAAATCGTTCACGTTCATCTCGACTAGACTTTCTTCAGGAGTTACGGGACCTCCTATCAGTTTCTCTTCGGGATCGAATTCGGCTACATCTCTCAGACCTAAAGACTGTATAGCCGTCTCTATGATGTCCCGTTCCGGTACGCCGGTCGGCATGTTCATCTTTTCTAGGTAAAATTCCCCGGTCTGCTTAAGCGCTTCGTAGGGCGCCAGTCCGACTATCTCACTTCCGGTGACTCTGACTCCCATCCTGTTCGCTCTATCCCTAGCGAACTCGAAAACATCGTGTAGTGAAGTCTCCTTGTAGTTGGTCAGATTGACAGATATCTGGGCCCTTTCGTACTCGTCCACATACCAACCTATGGCCTTGCAGTGGTCGAACTCGCCTCTCTGTTTTACCGCTTTGCCTTCGAGGTCACTTACGTCGTAATCGTACTGCTCCTCCAAGAACTCCTTTAGATCATAGTCGTGTACTCCTAACGTGTGTTCATGGACTTCCTCGAAGGTGTCTCCCACGAAATCACACTCTCCGCAGGGGAACTCGTCCTCACGATATCGTACTATCTTGCCTTTCCAGTAGTGCTTGTCCGGGCTGTTCTTTCTTTTGGCTCTGCCCCTTCTTCTCATCTCAAGGGCTATATCCCATGCGATCTTCTTGTTCTTGGTGTTCAGATCGATATTGTAGGCTATCAAAAATTCTCTTGCCCCTATGACCGTGGCTCCCGTTTTTGCGACCTGTGGGTTCCATTTCGCCGGTCCGAAATCCGGCTTCCATTCTGGGTCGACCAATTTTTCATCTAAAGCTTCGTATTGTCCGCTCCTCACCGAGGCAAGATTCTTTCTTTTTTCCTCTGTAGCCGCTTCCTCGTAAAGGTAAACAGGTATCTCCAGATCTTCTCCAACTTTTTCTCCGAGTTCTCTAGCGATCTCGACGCATTCATCCATGGTGATACCCGTAACAGGTACGAAGGGACAGACGTCGGTTGCACCCATCCTGGGATGGCTCCCCTGGTGCTTGCTCATGTCGATGAGCTCTGAAGCTTTCTTTATGGCTTTGAAAGCGCTCCGCTTGACTCCTTCAGGAGGGCCTACAAAAGTGACCACGGTCCTGTTGGTATCCTCACCCATATCCACATCCTTGACTTCGACGTCATCTACGGACTCTATCTCGCCGGTTATCTCGTCTATTATCTTTCTATCTCGCCCTTCCGAGAAGTTTGGTACACATTCGACTAGTTCCATGATATCCACCGATTATATTCATGGGATTTATACGATAGATAAAAAGATTTGGGAGAACGGAAAAAAGCACATAGTTAGCGACCCGTTTCAGAAGGGGTCTGATCCTGCGGGATCAAGAGGATAAACTATCGTTCTATCTACCTCGAGGGAGGCGAATCCTTCATCTTCAAATATCCTGAATCCGATCACCCTGGTTATCGGCAGAGGTGAGATGTAATGATAATTGAGGACTATGTGCGACCATTCGGTATCCCGCTTGGTTATATGATAAGCCGCGAGCCTTCCCGGGATACGTGATAGGTCCTCAAAATCGACTTCGGCCTTGATATCATCTAGATACCATTCCTCGTAGCTTTCCTCCATCTGTTCTAAAACCGAGTCAACATCCATGGTTGGAGCGATACGTTCGTTGACCGGATTGTAGATAACGGATTGACCCATGGCTCCGAAGTAAAATCGATCCCTCTCCATGCTTATATCGCTCAAGTTCGAAGAGGTGATATTCATCACTGGAATGAAAAGCAGGAGGAAGACGATGAAAAAAACTTCCAGCTTTTTTATTTCACCCAGATCATCCTTCGAAGGCGAAGAGTCTTTCTTATTTGAGCCGAAAGCGGCAGTGCCTATCATAGTATTCCTTTTATTCCAAACCCACCACACTATCGAAATCAGTGTGACGGGGAACACTAAGTAGTATACAGTATAGAGCACCACCAATAGTATCAGGTCCATTTCGACACCTCTCTAAATGTACGACCTTGGATATCCTTTATTAAGGTTTCCACCGCATCATTTTCATATCTGCAGTCGGATAAAGATCGAATCGATAGAACGCGAGAAATACGGAGGGATCTATCGAAGACGGGATTCACTTGAGTGTCAGTTCCTCTCCGCAGCAGACGAATTCGCACGGAGCGCAGCTGTTCTCTTCTTCGTCCTCACAGCACACGTCGCATTCGTTAACCACTTTCATCTCGAAACCGCAGTGCTCGCACATATATTTTTGGCCCTCTTTCATTTCATGACAATCCGGCATATATATCACCGTTATCCTAATACAGTTTGTGTAAATAAACCTTTTCCTCGATAGCAGTACGGGTAAAATACTTTGAAACCAGAAATTTTAAAACCTCCACTCGTGATGATGTGTTCGATGAAAGATCTGTGGACGGAGAAATACAGGCCCACCGAACTCGACGACGTTCTTGGACAGGAAGAAGTCATACGTAGATTGAAAGTGTATATACACGAGGGCAGTATGCCCCATCTTCTTTTTTCTGGTCCGCCCGGCGTCGGAAAGACTACTACCGCCCTGGCCCTTGCTAGCGAGATATACGGTGATAACACTGATGCGAACTTCGTGGAATTGACCAAGAGCGGGGAAAGGGGTATAAACGCCATAAGAGGTAAAGTCAAAGATGAGGCTAGGTCACGAACTCTGACAGAAAAGAACTTCAAGATAATCTACATGGACGAAGCCGACGATCTCAGCGAGGAGGCACAGGCGGCCTTCCGAAGGACCATGGAAAACTTCTCCGAGAACGTGAGGTTCATTCTCTCCTGCAGCAGCTCTTCCAAGATAATCGATCCTATCCAGTCTAGATGCGCTAGCTTCCGCTTTCGGCCGCTGAGTAAGGAACTGATCAAAAAGTGGATAAAGGATATAGAGAGTAACGAAGACTTCGAGATAGACGAAAACGGCGTCAACGTTCTCATCCGTGTCTCGAAAGGCGACCTGAGAAGGTTGACTAACTTACTTCAGGTGGCGTACACCATAGATAAAGATGTAACGGAAGAGGTGGTGAAAACGGCGTTCGTCAAAACCAAGACCGCTGACATCAAGGGCATGATACTCAAAGCCCAGAAGGGTAAATTCGGAGATGTGAGGGAAGAACTTTATGCTCTTCTCATAGAAGAAGGATATCCCGCGAAAGAAGTCCTTAAGATGATCAAGGAAGAGATCTATAACTTACCTTTCAGTAACAACAAAAGAAAGGAGATCATCTCCGAGATAGGAAAGGTGGACTTCGACCTCGCCAGGGGATCGAAACCGCAGATCCACTTGCAGAAGCTTTTGGCCTTTTTCGCGACACTTAGAGACGAATAACGTTGGTGAGCCGGGAGCAGAAAAATTATAAATAGGTAGCGTTTATGCAAGTTTGTTGATACTATGCCACAAAAACCAGGTAGTATGTACAGAGAAGTGAAGGGTCAGGCCTATACCCGTAAAGAGTACATAGGTGGTGTGCCCCACGTAAGAGTAGGGCAGTTCACCATGGGCAACAGGCAGGCAGATTTCGATTACAATGTGACCCTCATAGCGGAAGAGAGGTGCCAGATCAAGGACGCCGCCTTGGAAGCGGCCAGAGTTACCCTGACGCGTGTTCTGACCAAAAGAGTCGGTGAAGATAACTTCAGAGCCAAGATCTTGGTTTATCCTCATCACGTATTGAGAGAGAACAAACAGGCCACAGGAGCCGGAGCCGACAGATTATCTGAAGGGATGAGACGTTCCTTCGGTAAAAAGGTGGGAAACGCCGCAAGAATCGAACCTAACCAGGAGATAATCAAGATATGGGTCGACGAAAGGGGTATAGAAGCGGCGAAAGAAGCCGCTAGAAAGGCATCGATGAAACTGCCCACGCCCTGCAGGAAGAAGACGAGTAAAAATTGATCCCGCTTTACCTGCCGTTCACTACCGCTACCGTAGTTTTCGTATTTTTCAGTACTCTTTCAGTGGTACTGCCCAAGAAAAGATGGGTGAACCCTGAAAGACCGTGAGTACTTATATAGATTATATCGTTTTTTCCCGCAGGCTCGGTTATCTCCTTGTAAGGTGTTCCTTCGACGATCCTAGTAGTCAATTCGATATCTTTTCCTTTTGCGGCCTCTCTAACCTTTTGAAGCGCTTCCTCCCCTTTCTTTTTGAATCCTCCTCTCACCGAACTCTTGATGCTTTCATGGTGAAGTCCTTCGTACTCGGAGCGATCTACAACGTAGATCGAAAGAACGTCGATGCCGAGTTTTTCAGCCATCTCGAGGCCTTCTTTCACACCTTTCATAGCACATCCGGACCCGTCCGTCGGTAATATCACTCTATCATACATATTCTCAGAAAAAGTAGGACGATATATCTATAAAAAATCTATGGCATCAAGAAAGATCGACCAATATCTTTTTAAACCATTCTCATTTTTATGTTTACCATGTCCAACGAGTCGAACGAATCGGAGTCTGAATCAGAATCGGAGCCAGATGAAAAAAGATCCTACGACGATTATGACAGCCTTCTCAAAGAAGCGCGTGAAAATTTACCCGAAAACATATCACATCACGAGAGGTTTCAAGTTCCCGATATAGACATCCTTCAGGAGGGGAACACCACCATATTTAAGAACTTTAACGAGATAGCCGACAATATAAACAGGTCACCGGAAAAGATATTGAAGTTCCTTTTGGGGGCATTGGGGACAGCCGGAGAGAAAGAGAACGAAAGGGTGGTATTTAAAGGCAAGATAAGTCCCGCCAAGATAAAAGATAAGATGGAGGATTATATAGAAAAATACGTTCTCTGTTCAGAGTGTGGCAGGCCGGACACCAGGCTTGTAAAAGAGAACCGTATAGATATAATAAAGTGCGACGCGTGTGGTGCTCACAGACCTATCAAAGGTAAGCAGGTCAGGACAGGCGCTTCCAAGAAGTCAGAAGGTCTGGAGGAGGGCGAGATCTACGAACTCCTGATACAGGATATCGGTAAAGAAGGCGACGGTATGGCAAAGAGAGGGGGTTACACCATATACGTTCCTGGGACGACCAAGGGAGATAAAGTAAAGGTTAGGATCAACAACGTCACCGGGAATCTTGCCTTCGGCAGCGTCGTCGGCGGTTGAATCTGGTTAGTATAAAAAATCCGTTCCAAGCAGATAGATAGAATGATCGAGATAAAGCAAGAACATCTACCAGCCATAGCCATGGTCTGTATGCTCGTTATAGTCCACATGGTAGCTTTGAATGTGGTCCAGACCTATCCTGATGAGTATCAGGCCTTCGGTGAGGAAGGAGCGGAAGATCCCATAAATCCTCTCATCTACGTGGGATTCATACTACTGTTCACCGGCGGGATGCTTCTTCTCTTCAAATACAAGAAGGGTGATTTTCTCCAGTACTTGATCTTAGGAGTGGTCGGCTTGACTCTATTCTATGTGTTTTACCCTGTCCTATTCACCACCGGATTGAGGTCGGGTACCATCCCACCGGACTGGGCGTTCTTCGCCGCCATTAGCATAGGAGTGGGTCTCACATATCTCCTCTACAAAAAGCCGGAATGGTATGTCGTCAACGGTATAGGCATGATAATGGGTGCCGGGATCGCAGGTATATTCGGCATGACTTTCGGTATACTTCCCGTTTTCATACTGTTGATAGTTCTAGCCGTTTATGACTTCATCTCAGTCTACAAGACAAAACACATGCTTTCTTTGGCGTCGGGGGTCATGGAGATGAAGACGCCGGTGATGATGGTGGTGCCGCAGAGAAAAGATTACTCCTACGCAAAGAAGAAAGACGTGATGAAGGAAGTCAAGTCTAAAAAAGGAAATAAACGGGAGGCTATGTTCATCGGCTTGGGCGACATAATAATCCCGGGTATACTGCCCGTCTCGGCTAGTCTGTATCTCGATCCGATATGGATCGGAGGTCACTATGGGCCTCTTCTTGTGGCCGTCGGGAGCATGATCGGAGCGGTATGCGGTATGATAATACTGACACGCTTCGTTTTGAAGGGGAAACCTCACGCCGGTCTTCCTCTTCTCAACTCCGGAGCCATACTCGGTTACATGCTCACCTATTTCCTCGTATATCAGAACCTGACCTTCGGTATCACCATACCCTGGTGAGCCGAGTAGACCCACAGTTTAAATAACTCGTTTCCACTTTTGCCCTTTAGATGAGCAGTGATAAAGAGAAAGTCTCCGAAAGGTACGACAGATGGACCCCTTTTTACGATCTAGTAGATAACTTTCCTTTTATATCGGGTTTTCAAAAAAGATGGAAGAGACAAGCCGTCGAACTTCTTGACCCGACAAGCGGTGACAAGATTTTGGACATGGGAACAGGGACCGGCGAGATACTACCGTGGATCACGGAAAGTATGGAAGACGGTCTGCTCGTAGGTACAGACATAAGCGAAGGCATGATCAGCAAAGCGAGATCGCGTATAGATGACATAGAAAAAGTTCCTGAAGACCTCGAGATAAAAGTTGTTAAGGACGATATAGGATCCTCTAAATTTTCTAACGACTACTTCAACAAGATGATAGCGACATTTACATTCACTACAGTACCAAACATGGGGAAAGCCGCTTCCGAGTGTGCGAGGATATTGAAACCGGGAGGTATGATGATAATCTTGGACACCGGAAAGCCGAAAAACCCTTTTGGTTACCCGCTTTTCTATCCGATGATGCTTTCGGCCAAAATCTTCGGGAGGACTCATATGGATAGAGACGTCGAAGGGACCGTATCTAAAAAATTTGAAGTGACTAGAGTACGGCAGAACATGTTAGGGATGGTATACACATTGAGATGTGAGAAGCAGAAGTGAAAGAAAAAAAGAAAGGTTTTTAGAAGGGTTTTCTTACTGTACTTTATCTTTGAGTTCTTTGACTATATCTGGATTTCTCAGGGTCGAAGTGTCTCCAGCGGATTCGCCCTTCTCCAGTTTCTTCAATATACGTCTCATTATCTTGCCGGACCTCGTCTTCGGTAGATCGTCGCTGAACCTGATCGCGGCGGGCTTTCCTATAGGTCCTATGATCTCTCCTACGTGTGCTCTCAATTCTTGGGCTAATTCATCCGACGGTTCGTTACCGGATTCGAGTATGACGTAGCCTACAGGTACTTGGCCTTTCAGTTCGTCGGGTTTTCCGACCACCGCGGCTTCCGCAACAGCGGGATGATCCACTAGAGCGCTCTCCATCTCCATCGTACTCAGCCTGTGTCCTGCAACGTTCAAAACGTCGTCGAGTCGACCGACCACCCAAAAGTAACCGTCTTCATCTTTCCTTGCGCCGTCTCCTGCAAAGTAAATATCGTTCTCGTACTCTGACCAGTAGGTTTCAACGTACCTCTCGGGTTCCTGATAAAGCGTTCTCAACATGGACGGCCAAGGCCTCTTGATCACCAAATAGCCTCCTTCGTTGGTATCTACGCTGTCACCTTGGCTGTCAAATACGTCCGCCCTGAGACCAGGGAACGGTTTTGTGGCGCTACCCGGCTTCAGATCGGTTATGCCCGGCAATGGCGTGATCAACATCATGCCCGTCTCGGTCTGCCACCACGTATCCACTATGGGGCAATCTCCGCCGCCTATCACTTCATGATACCATTTCCAGGCTTTTGGATTTATCGGTTCTCCGACGCTGCCCAGCACCTTAAGGCTTGACAGATCGTGTTCGTTGGGATACTGCTCGCCCCATTTCATGAACAATCTGATAGCTGTGGGGGCGGTATAGAATTTTGTAACTTCATAATCTTCGACTATCTCCCAGAAACGATCTTTCTCGGGATAATCCGGAGATCCTTCGTACATCAGGGTCGTGCAGCCGTTGGCTAAAGGTCCGTAAACGATGTAACTGTGCCCGGTGATCCAACCTATATCGGCGGTACACCAGTAGATATCGTCATCCTTTATATCGAAGACCCAATTGTGTGTTGCCGATACGCCGGTCAGATAACCTCCCGTGGTGTGAACTACACCTTTCGGTTTGCCGGTAGTACCGCTGGTATACATCAAAAACAGCATGTCCTCGGCATCCATCTTCTCGGGTTCACATTCCGCCGGCTGATCTTTCACCAGTTCATGATAATATGAATCTCTTTCTTCGTTGATCTCTATGTCTCTTTCCATCCTGTCGACCAGGACCACGTTATCGATGGAAGGTGTGTTCTTCAATGCCTTTTCGGCGTTCTCCCACATCTTTATGGTACCGCCTCTTCTGTAATAGCCGTCTGCGGTGACCAAAACTTCGCTCTCGGCGTCGTTGATCCTTTCTTTGAGAGCTTCAGGTGAAAAACCTCCGAAGACAACGCTGTGCGGAGCGCCGATCCTAGCGCAGGCCAACAGACCTATCGCCAGCTCAGGGATCATCGGTAAGTAGAAAGTAACGATGTCGCCTTTCTCAACGCCCATCTCCTTCAAGGCGTTGGCAAATTTGGAAACCTCGTCCTGCAGCTCGGAGAAAGTGTACTCCTTTGTTTCATCTACAGGTTCGCCTTCCCATATTATAGCGGTTTTATCGCCCTTGCCGTTTTTAACGTGCCTGTCGATACAGTTGTAACTCGCGTTCAACTTACCGTTCACGAACCACTCTGCATGGGGCGGGTCCCATTTCAGGACTTCATCCCATTTTTCGTACCAGTCCAATCGTTCGGCTTTGTCGGCCCAGAATTCCTCATAGTTCTCTTCTGCATACTCGTATATCTCGGGATCGTTAACGTTCGCCTGTTCCTTAAATCCCTCGGGAGGCGAGTATATGTCCTTGCCTTCCAATCTGGATTCTATCTTAGCTTCTTCTTCATCTGCCATAATCTAACCACCTATGTAACTATCTATAATTCTAGTTGGTGCAATAATGCCCCTTATATAGGTATTTTTTGGTTGACCGCACAAGTATATATGCACCTCTCAGTAGATAATCAGCCTTCCTCTTTCATCTTTCCTCTTTCATCTCTTTTTTTCTTTTTTGAAGGCGTTCGTACTTCTCTTCGTACAGTCCTTTACAGGAAGAGCAGCAGAAGTAATGTTCTTTACCGTCCTTTTTCCATTTCTCGGGTTCCCCTTCTATCGGTTTTCCACAGTAATAACAGGCGATATCTAAAGAAACGTTCTCATCTAGAGGTATCTTCGGGACTTTTGTCTCTTCGTCCTGGGTCCTCCACACTTCCTCTATACTGAGTCCGTCTTTCTCTTCTATGTATTCAGTAGCCATATCAAGTTGGTTGAAGTCGTTGATGAAAAGCGTTATCAGATATCCGCTGCCCTCCAATTTTTCCATCTTCCGGAAAAGTTCGGATCCTTCAAAGACTTCTCTCATCTCCTCTTCCGTTCTCTCTTGAGCCTTGACTTTGAAGTAGTATTTTTGAAGACCCATCTTTCCATGGTCTATCTCAACGCTGAATCCACGGATGATCCCCATGTTCTCCAATTTTTCGATCTTTGAACTTATAGTTGGCGTGCTCACTTCGATCCTTTCCGCTAAGACTCTCCGCGAAAGTCTTCCTTCCTTCTGCAGATGCGTGAGTATCTTGATCTCGGTCTCGTCGAGTTTCATGTGTATGGAAGAAGAAAGTGAAGATTAAAACTTTACGTTTGTAAATTTTAGAGTGTTTTTGCTTTACGTCCGTATACCACAAACATCTTTTATGAGCAAGAGGATGTGATAACGGTGTGATTATGGCTGTAGATCCCGTATGTGATATGGAAGTAGATGAAGACGAGGCAAAATTCAAGACTGAATACAAGGGCAAGACTTACTACTTCTGTGCTCCAGGATGCAAGACCCTGTTCGAGAAGGATCCGGAAAAGTACCTCGAATAGGGTCAAAAAACTTTTCATCTGTAAGGTGAGAACGATGAGCGAAGAGAAAAAAGATAAGAGCCAGAAAAAAGAAGTCCCTATCGAAGGGATGCACTGTGCCAGCTGTGCCCAAGCTATAAAGAAGTCCTTGGATAATCTGGAGGGTGTCGATAAGAGTAACGTTAGTTATGCTAGTGAACAAGCTTCAGTGGAATACGACTCTTCGAAAGTCGGTATGAATGAGATCTCAAAAGCTGTCGAAGACGCCGGTTACTCAGTGGGAGAAGGTAAAAGGATAGATATGCCCATAGAGGGGATGACATGTGCAGCATGCAGCCAAGCGAATCAGAAAGCTCTAGAAAAATTGGACGGAGTTATCTCGGCTAACGTTAATCTGAATACGGAGAAAGCTACGATAAATTATATCCCAGGCAAAATTCACAGGAGTGACTTCGTGAGAGCGGTAGAAGACGTAGGTTATTCTGTCCCCGATTCTTGGCTTGATGAAGAGTACGAGGAAAAGGATAGAGTCGAAAAGGATCTAGAGAAGGTTAAGACCGCTAAAAGGAGAGTAATACTCGCTTGGTCCTTTGTGATACCTATGATGGTCGTGATCATATCTAATTATGTAGGATATACTTTACTCCAAAGACCTTATCATGATATATTCCTTGTAGCTCTAGCGTCTCCAGTTTTATTTTATGTCGGTGGAGAAACCATGTACTCTGGTGCACGTTCTCTCATCAAACTTTCGCCGAATATGGACGCCCTGATCATGCTTGGTTCTATGGCGGCTTATTCTACGGGTATGATCGCGATCTTGAATTATTACGGCTACGGTTTCGAGATATTGAATTATGGTGGTATCGCTGGTATGATAGTTGCTTTTCATCTCATCGGGAGGTACATCGAAAACAAAGCTAAGGGAAGGGCTTCCGAGGCCATAAAGAAACTGATGACATTAGAAGCCAAGACTGCTAGGGTCATCAGAGATGGCGAGGAAAAGGAGATACCCGTCGATAAGATACAGATCGGAGATAAGATGATAGTGAGGCCGGGTGAGAAGATACCCACGGATGGTATAGTTGTTGAAGGTGAGAGTTCTGTCGACGAATCCATAGCTACAGGTGAATCGATGCCCGTAAAAAAAGAGGAGGGCGATGAAGTGATAGGAGCTACTATCAATAAAGAAGGATCGATCACTGTCGAAGCTACAAAGGTAGGTAAAGATACTTTCTTATCTCAGGTGATCAGTATGGTGGAGGAAGCTCAGGGATCACGGGTACCTATTCAGGCTTATGCCGATAGGATAACCTCTTACTTTGTTCCTGCAGTCATAACCATCGCCATCTCCGCTTTCGCGGCGTGGATGATCTTCCCCCGAACGTTTCATTCGATAGTGGTATGGGCCGATGCTTATCTACCTTGGCTGAATCCAGAACTTACAGCGCTTTCTCTAGCGCTTTACGCGGCTATAGCTACTCTTGTGATAGCTTGTCCCTGCGCACTGGGACTCGCAACACCTACCGCATTGATGGTGGGCAGTGGTAAAGGAGCGCAGAACGGCGTTCTCATCAGAAGAGGTGAGTCCATACAATTGATGAAAGATATCAAGACTATAGTCCTGGATAAGACAGGAACGATAACTAAAGGTGAGCCTGGAGTTACAGATGTTGTAGGTGAATCTGAAGACGATATCTTACTTTATGCGGCTTCTGCCGAGCAACGTTCTGAACATCCGCTCGGGGAAGCGATAGTGAAGAAGGCTAAGGAAAAGGGACTGTCGCTGAAAGATCCAGAAAATTTCGGATCAGTCACTGGTCAAGGCATAAAGGCTGATATCGATGGTGAAGAAGTACTTGTTGGGACACCCGACCTGTTAGAGGAGCACGAGGTTTCGAGTAGTTATTCCGATGAATTCAATAGACTTCAGAAGGAAGCTAAAACGTCGGTTTATGTTGCTGTAGATGGAGAAGTCATCGGAGTTATAGGTATCGCGGACCAATTGAAAGACGATTCGAAACGAGCGATCGAAGCGTTGAAGGAACAGGGTCTAGAACCGGTCATGTTAACGGGAGATAACGAAGAGACAGCTAAAGCGATATCTGACCAGGTTGGAATCGAGCGAGTACTTGCGGAAGTCATGCCCGACGAAAAATTGGAACAGGTGAGAGAACTACAGGATAAAGGTCAACTGGTAGCTATGGTCGGAGACGGTATAAATGACGCGCCCGCTCTGGAACAGGCCGATGTAGGGATCGCTATAGGCACTGGAACGGACATAGCTATAGAGAGCGGGGATATCGTTCTGGTCGAAGGTGATCTCTCCGCGGTGGTTAAAGCGGTCAAACTTTCTCACGCGACCTTTAGAAAGATAAGACAGAACCTGATCTGGGCCTTCTTCTACAACGTGGTAGCGATCCCGATCGCCTTCGTTGGTTTACTGCACCCGTTGATGGGTATGGCCGCGATGTCTTTCTCCAGTATCAACGTTGTTACGAATTCTAACAGGTTGAAAAAAGTTGACATCGGCATGGAAGATCATAGTGAATAGCATATTTTCTACACCTCTACACATCGTATATAGAGGCGGACTTATTCATGCTATTCACTATAATCACAAAAAGTATATACCTTACCTCTCTTTAAATCCCGGAGCTGAAAAATATGTTGAAAGTATTTAGATGTTGGATATGCGGTGAAACCTATCTTGGAGAGGAGAAACCGACGGACTGTCCTTACTGCGGGGCCGACAAGGAATTTTTGAAACCTGGAGAAGAGTACGAACTGCCCGATGTGGAGCTGACTGAAACATCGAGAAAGAACCTCGAAGAAGCGTTGGAACTAGAAGTCGATAACGCCACGTTCTATTACTGCGCCTACAACAAGGCGGAGGGACCAAAAACGGAAGGGATGTTCAAAAGATTAGCTAAAGTCGAGTCGGAACATGCGGAAGCTATCTGTTTGTTTCTAGACATCGAAGAACCGGAGATCGACAAGCATATCGATAAATGTGCGGAGGAACTTCCAGATAACCTAGAAGACGCGCATGCTAGAGAGTCGAGAGCCATAAAGCACTACAGAAAGTTCGCTGAAGAAGCGGAAGAGCCTCGTGTTAAAGAACTCTTCGAAGCTCTTGTAGAGATAGAAACGGATCATCTTGAACTCCACGAAGGAGAACTAGAAGAACTAGCTTAAAAACTCTTTTTCTTTCTTTTTTCCTCAATCCAAAGAAAATATTCTTGTTCTTCGAAATTTTTAAATAAGCAAACTAATCTATCTGTATTTAAAATGGATATTCGATGGTTGAGAGTTAAGGAGGTTTTTGAATGAAGTCAAATAGATATTTTTTTACCGTGATGGTATCGATAGTATTGCTGGTATCTGTATTCTCTGCAGCGAGCGCCTTCTCTGCAGGGATGACAGAAGATGACATGGGCATGAGGATACTTGTGCACGAGAGAAGTGTAGAGAGAGACTTTTTGGATATGTATCCCGCCTACAATATAGTCGAGGAATACGATTCGTATCTGCTGGTGGAGACGTCGGTAGAAGACGTGCAGTCTTTGGAAGATAGAGGCTATATAGTCGAAGAACTCGTTAATGGAGACTATGTTGGACTTCAGTCCTACTCTTTTAACACCGGAGAAGGCGAGCCAGAGATACCCGAAGAATTGAAGATCGAAGAGTATTCCGACCAAGGTGAAGGTTACTACATAGTCCAGTTCATAGGACCGATAAAGGGCGAATGGCTGGAAAGACTGGAGGAAGAAGGTGCCGAGCTACATGAATTCAGGCACAGGTTCAACTACGTGGTAGAGATGAACAGTGATACTAGAAGTGCCGTTGAAGAGTTAGATTTTGTAGAGTGGACAGGTATACACCAGCCCGCTTACAGGTTCGACAAAGAACTACTTGAAAGAACTGAACCGCTCTATCTAGATGTGAGTTTCTTCGAAGGTACCGAGATCGGACCGATAGCCGACGGTATGGTCGAGTTTGAAGCGGACATCCACTACATTGGTGAAGATCGTGTGAGCCTCGAAGTAGAGCCTCATGAGATAGTGGATTTGGCTAATCTGCCTGGCGTTAGGTCGATAACCGAGGGCAGCGACGAACACCACGTGTTCAACGCAAGAGCTACTTGGGTCACCCAAACGAACCAGCAGAACTATAGAAAGATCACAGAACAGGGCGTAACGGGCGAAGGTGAACTGATAACGGTGATGGACAGCGGCCTATTCAAGGAGCATGAAGCTTTTGCCGACGATGAAAATCAGATAGGGGACGATCATCGGAAGATACAGGACCTTTATGTGCCAGAAGGTGGTGAGGGAAATGTGAGTGCAGGGCATATGCACGGCACTCACGTCACTGGTACGGTTTTGGGTGAATCACCATCTTACGGGGAGTACAGCAACCACGACGGCAATGCGTTAGAAGCTCGGGTATTGTTTCAGGACGTTTCTGAGGACGGACAGAGTATAGGAGCTCCCGAAAACATGTATGATAACGCTTATGGCGACGCTTACGATAGAGGCTCGAGGGTTCACACGAACAGTTGGGGGGCTAGCGGCGAAGGTGAATATACTGATTTCACGGAAGAGGCCGACGAATTCATCTGGGACCATAAAGATTTCAATATCTTATTCGCGGCAGGTAACGACGGAGATGGGGAAAGTACCGTATCGCCTCAAAGTTCCGGAAAGAACGTGATCGCCGTTGGAGCCTTAGAAGGCGGCGCCGGAGAGGGAGATATGGTACGAGGAGGCGGAGTCTTCCAAGAGGAGCAAGACGATGTAGCTAGTTTCAGCAGCAGAGGTTATGCCTTAGACGGTAGGATAAAACCGGATATAATGCATATAGGCGACGAAGTTACCTCTGCAGATTATGAAGATGCTACTGGTTATGGTTATCAGAGCGGTACGAGCATGTCCTGTCCAGGTATTGCAGGACAGGTAGGTCAAGTGAGAGATTATTACAAGAGCGGTTGGTATCCTTCAGGGAGTCCTAACGAAGCCGACGGTTGGGAGCCGAGCAACGCTTTGGTCAGAGCCACGCTGATAAACAGCGCGGTAGAGGTATCAGGAGGCGGAGCTTACCTCAACGATGAAAGGTTCCCGAACAACGACCAGGGATTCGGTAGGAGCAAACTGGATAGAGCTATGTACTTTGAAGGAGATAATAGGGACGTGAAAGTGTACGACTCGTTGGAAGAAGGACATGAACTCGGGACCGGCGAAAGTTGGGATATGGAATTCATCGTCGACGATCCGAACCAGGAGTTAGAGATCACCTTGGCGTGGACCGATGCTCCCGGCACACCTGGTTCCGATGAATCGGACCCGGCGATAGTCAACGATCTCGACCTGGAGGTCGAAGGCCCGTTCGGCAGGAGGTTCGTGGGAAATGCATTCACGGGACACGATCCCGGTTATTCCGAGCCAGATCCTGAAGATAATTTCTGGAGCGGTCTTAGAGGTGAGGAATTCGACGGGTTGAACGTGATCGAGAATGTTTTATTGCTTCCTGACCATAATGATGTAGAAGAAGGTAGATACGAGGTCACGGTGACTGGACACAATGTCCCTATGGGATCTCAACCCTTCGCCGTTGTAGTCAGCGGAGGGGGCATAAGAGACCCCGTGCCCGGAGAGCCCCCTGAAATAGATGTAACTCATCCTGTTGGAGGTGAAGAGTTCGATGCATATGATCAAGTACAGATCGAATGGGATACCACCCAAACCGACGATCCTATAAATTATATCAATCTGGATTACAGTATTGATGGCGGCGTTACCTGGAAAGAAATCGAAAGAACTCTAGACGATACAGGTACTTATCAATGGACGGTTCCGAACTGGGACAGCGAGGAATGTAGAGTTAGAGCTACGGCTGTAGACGAAGAGTACAGAACTTCATACGATTCCAGCGGCACATTCACCATCGAAGGAATACCGCCGGAAGCGCCCGGCTGGCTTGAGGTCGATCGTCACACACTGGACGGAGAGATGGTGGAAAATAAAGACTTCGTCGATGACTATGAGCCTTGGGAGTTGACGAGATTACAGGAAGAAGGTCAGGCAAGATGGGATCACGATAATTACGATACCGGAGGTTCTATCTATGTCGAAACCTATCAGATGGGTGACGGAACTTCCACGGAGGAAGCCTACTGGGAGCAAGAACTAGATCCTATCGCGAGTGAGATGGTGGTCAGTGCGGCCTTCAGAAGAAATATCGAGATAGAGGATGGAGATTTTGGTAGCGGTGACGTCAATCACGGTACCGCAGAAGTCCTGGTTCATGATTCCGAAACCGGATGGGAAACCGTACTCATCGACGAAAGCACGATAGAATACGATACGGGATGGACGGAACTAGATGAAGAGGTGATCTATGATCCAACTGGGTATGTAGACACCGTACGGGCCAGGATGCATGTCGAAGCAGAGGGTTACACGGATCCTCTCTTCGGTTTTGAATATGGAGCCCTTGCAGAGATATGGATGGACGATATAAGCGTTCATGTCGAAGACGGCCTAGAGGACGCACACAATATCATCAATTGGGAAGCGAGCGGTAGTCCCGCCGAAGAGGTCAGCCATTATAATATCTATAGGGCGGAGGAATCTACTGGGCCGTGGGACGATCCTATCGCCGAGATAGAAGACGACGGCTCTTCAGAATACAGTTATATAGATCCGAATAAAGGCGCGGAAGACGACGTACTGTGGTGGTACGTGGTTAGAGGGGTCGGCATCAACGGTCTAGAAGAAGATAATATAGATGCGGTACGGGAGCCACTGCCAGGTGATCCCCCTTCTATCACAATAACGGCACCTGAAGGCGGCGAGTATTGGTTAGCCGGGAGTGAAGAGGAGATCGCCTGGACGACCACGGAAGGAGAGGATCCCGTGGAGGATATAGATCTATGTTACAGCGTGGACGGTGGAGACACCTGGACGGAGATAGAGAGCGGTCTATCCGATACGGGAAGTTATACCTGGAGCGTTCCGGACGAACCCAGCGATAGATGCCTTGTCCGAGGAAGAGCTTGGGACGAGATGGAGCGCGCCTCTGAATTCGATCAGAGCGACGGTTATTTCGAGATAGTGGATCCCGACGAGGTCGACGCACCTATGGTCGAAGTTATCTCACCTGTAGACGCTTATTTAGATGAATCCGACGTGCTCGTTGAGTGGGAGTCTGAGAACGCCGATTATCACGAGATAAGGTTGAACGATGATGAATGGATCGATAAAGGTACCGATACAGAGCATATGTTTGAAGGTCTAGAAGACAGCGAGTATTCCGTAGAGGTTAGAGCTGTCGGAGAAAAAGAGCTGACCTATACGGACGAAGTCGGCTTCACGGTCGACACCGTAAATCCAACCGTTGAGATAGTCTCGCCCGAAGAGGACTACCTAGCTTCAACTGATACGATTACCGTGGAGTGGATCGGAGAAGACGAAAACAGCGGGATAGACTTCTACGAACTGGTATTGAACGAAGATGAAGTGATCGATAAAGGAACCGATACGGAACACACATTTGAAGGATTAGAGGACGGCGAACACCACGTCGAAGTTCAAGCCTTTGATAAGGCAGGGAACACACGATCCCATGCCGTAACATTTACCGTCGATACATCTCCACCTGAGATAGATATAACTTCACCTGAAGAAGACGAGTGGATCTCGGAAAGTTCCGTTACCATAAGGTGGGATAAGGAGGACGAAGCGAGTCCAGTGCAGCACCAAGAGATATTGGTCAACGAAGAAATTGTAGTAGAAGACGAAACTGGGGACTGGATCCAGTATGAATTGACCGACCTAGAAGACGGAACCTATACCGTAGAGGTACGGGCTACAAATGAAGACGGCCGTGAAGGAGCCGATCAAGTCACCTTCGCCATAGATACTGAGGCACCTGATCTGGAGATCGTATCCCCTGATAGCGGTGAAGCGTTCAATGTAGCCGAAGTCACCATCGAATGGGAATCCGGATCGAAAGGGTCGGACATCCAGATGCATGAGATCCGCTTGGATGGAAACGAATGGGAAGAAGTCGACAGCGATAACAGTCATACCTTCGAAGGTCTTGAAAACGGGGATTACATAGCCGAGGTGAAAGCTTTGGATGAAGCCGGTAACGAAGCCGTTGAGAGCGTCACCTTTTCTATAAACACTGTACCTCCCAGCGTAGAGATAACCTCTCCAAGGAGTGGTGAGGCGATCAACCAAGACGAAGTCACCATCTATTGGGACATGGATGGAACGGATATCCAGGAGTTCGAAGTAAGACTGAACGAAGGAGACTGGGAAGAAGGCGACAGCGAAGACAGGCATGTCTTTGAAGGTCTATCCGACGGAAGACACACGATGGAAGTCAGGATCACCGATGCTGCGGGCAATCATGACGTAGACGACATATCGGTCGTGATAGATACGACACCGCCGGAACTCGATATAACATCCCCTGAGCTCGCTGCGGAAATAGATAGAAACACGGTCACTGTAGAGTGGGAAAGCGAATCCGTCGGCACGGATATCGTGGATTACAGGGTGAGGATTAATGACGGCGAGTGGATACAGCCTGACGGCAACACATTCCATACTTTTGATGAGTTGGATGATGGCTCCTATACTGTCGAGATCAGGGTACAGGACGAAGCCGGAAACATAAATACCGAGAGCGTCTATTTTACGGTGGACGCCCCTATGGTCGATAGTAGTTGTTTATGGTGGTTACTGATACCACTTCTAGCACTGATACTCATAGTCTTTGTCTTTTTGAGGAAAAGAAGAGATGAGGATGAAGAAGAAGGAGACGCTGAAGTCTTGACGCAGGCTACTACACGGCAAGACGAATTGGATTCCAAGCGGGTCCTTAAGAAAAAGGAAACCACGGATGAAGAAGAGGAAACGTCAGAGTTTACTGGAAGTGACAGAAAAGCATGGGACGAGCCCCAAGAAGAGACGACGGAAGAAGAGGTAGAGGAGACGCAGGAATGCCCTATTTGCGGTGCACAACTTGAACTCGATGCCGAAATATGTTCAAAATGCGGAGAACCATTGGTCGAAGAAGAAGATGATATCTTACAAGAAACTGAAGATATTGACGGATCAGATGAAACGGGATACGAAGAGACTGAAGAAGATGAATTCGAGGAAGAAAAAATAGAACAGGAAGAGGAGACGGAAAAAGAAGAAACTAGTGAAGAAGAAAAGGTGGATGAAAAAGGCGTCATCGAATGTGAAGTATGCGGCCGTGAGGTAAGTGCCGACGCTGATAAATGCTGGGCCTGCGGAGAAAAGATGAACGAAGATTGATAAAATTCGGTAGGAACACTCGACGCGTTGTCTTACACCAGATATCCATTCCTCAGGTGGAAAAGATTTATTAGTACGGATATGGATTATTATATTTGGAGAGTCTTAGAAGGTGGTAGACCATGCATAGGAAGATCGAGATAAAAGAGAGGAACAAAAAGATGAACGGGTCCGAGAAGCATATACTTACCGCAAAAACGCTATCGAAGGCAGCCGAAGTCAACAAAAATCTGGAGAAAACTGAAAGGGAAGTCCACGAGATGATGAGGAAGGTGTGCCGGTCGGAATATCAGAAGACATCCAGAGAATAGAATCCAAACACTTGTGGAAAATTAAAATACGGGTTTTTTAAGCCCTAACGATTTTTTAGACCTTGGTTCCGGATACACGAAAGAAGAACTTCACTACTCTTTTTACTCTATCTTTTCGACGTTGATCGCTCTCGGTCCTTTATCTCCCTCTTCTGTATCGAATTCTACACGATCTCCTTCTTTGAGGGTGTTGCACTCCATACCGCTGCGATGGACGAATAGGTCTTCGTCGCCTTCGTCTGGTTCTATGAAACCATAGTTCTTCATGTCGTTGAAGAACTTAACTGTTCCTTTCATACGATTTCACCTCCTTAATCTTGTAAGGTGGTGGTATTAATCATAGGCTCTTTATAAACCTTTCGTAAAATATGACTTTTTTCGGCATGAGGCATTTTTGTAAGAAAAAAGTTAATAGTCAGCCTACATAAGATTATCGAGGAGAAATATGGATCTAGACGATATGTTCAATCCGGAGAGTGTAGCGGTGATAGGCGCGTCTAACATGGAGGGCAAGGTGGGAAATGCGATCATGAAATCCATGAAGAGGAGATATATCGGTAAAGTATACCCAGTGAATATAAAAGAAGAAAAAATACTCGGTATCAAAGCCCACGCTTCTGTGCTAGATATTGATGCAAAGATAGATCTTGCTGTCATCGCCGTCCCTGCGAAGATAGTGCCTAAAGTCGTTGACGAGTGCGGAAGAGCCGGCGTCAAAAACGTAATAGTCGTGAGTGCCGGTTTCAGCGAAGCCGGCAGAGAAGACCTCGAGCTGAAGATCAAAGATATAGCGGATGAATACGACATGGACCTTATCGGTCCGAATTGTCTTGGGATATATAATCCAGCCATAGAGCTGGATACCATATTTAATCCTCCAGAAAGGCAGGATAGGCCGGAAGCTGGTTCCATAGCATTTTTATCTCAAAGCGGTGCTTTCGGAGCCGCAACTCTTGACTGGTTCTCAGAAGCCGACATAGGATTGAGCAAGTTCATCAGTTACGGTAACAGGGTCGATGTTGACGAAGCTGATCTTGTAGACTATTTTTCTGGAGACAAAGATACCGATCTTATCATATTTTATATAGAAGGGGTCAAAGACGGGCGTAAATTCTACGAAGCTACGAAAAGATGCGGTAAGCCCATAATGGCCGTGAAATCGGGCAGGACCGAAGCCGGTTCTTCGGCGGCAACGTCACATACCGCTTCACTGGCAGGTAGAGACAAAGTATACGACGGAGCGTTCAAACAATCTAACGTGATAAGAGCTCATGATTTTAGAGAGATGTTCAATATCACAAAAGCATTCTCTTTCCAGCCGTTACCTAAAGGCGATAACATAGCCATAGTGACCAACGGCGGCGGAGCTGGAGTGATGGCCACCGACGAGTTGGTGGAGAGGGATATGGACCTGGCTTCTTTTTCTAAGGAAACTAAGGAGAGATTCAAAAAAGCCATCGAGGATGAAGTGATACCGGAACACGCCACGTTGGATAACCCTGTAGACATAATAGGGGACGCCACCTCAAAAAGATACGGGAAGGCGATAGACATCGTTCTAAAGGATGAAAACGTCGATGCTGTTATAGTTGTGCTCTTATTTCAATCTCCAGCGATAGAAGAAGATATAGTGGACAGGTTGGACAGTTTGCAGGGAAAAAAGCCCCTGATCGCTGTAGCACCGGGAGGAAGATATACTCACAGATTGACCGCCAAGATAGAGAAAAGAGGGATCCCAGTATACCAAACTCCAGGCGAGGGTGTGCAGGCGTTATGGGGTTTATGCCGGTGTTGTCCCGAACGACGAAATGACAATAAAGAAGTTTGCGAAGGCTAAAAATATATAAAACATAAAATTATGCCCCTATTAAAGAGAATGGTGATATTTTGGTAAAGAAAGCCATAGTTCTAGCGGCAGGCGAAGGAACCAGACTGAGACCCATAACGAACGCCATCCCTAAAGAGATGATCCGCGTCGGAAAAAATCCAGCTATAGAACACGTTCTAAAAGTCTTGAAAGCCGGAGGGATAGAGGACGTTTTGATAATCGTCGGCAGGAGGAAGCACGCTCTTATAGATTACCTCGGCTCGGGAGAAAGATTGGGTCTTAAGATATACTACAGGCTGCAGGAAGAACCTAAAGGTACTGCACACGCCGTCTCATTGGGTGACGATTTCATAGCCGAAGACGAGGATTTCGCCATAATGTATGGCGATAACTATATCACGCCCTACCGATCCATGAGAGATATCGTGGATTTCCACAGAAAAAAGGACGGCGGAGGTACCTTGGTTTTACACCCCGTTGAAGATCCGACTAGATTCGGAGTGGTCAAGATCGACGATGAAATGGAGATACACGGTATGGTGGAGAAGCCCACCTTGGAGGAAGCTCAGCCCTACAAAGTCAACGACCATTGGCTGAATATAGCCGGTCTTATGATCCTGAACTCGAAGATCTTTTCGTTTATAGAAAAAACTGAGAGAGGAAAGAAAGGAGAGATATGGCTGACAGACTCCATAGAGATGATGCGGAAAGCCGGAAACAGGATATTCGGTTATCAATTCGACGGTCGACGGTTCGATATAGGCACCTTCGAGTCTCTGAAGGAGGCCGACGAACTAGAACTAAAGAGAAGAAAGGAGAATGAATAGAGTGAAAGTCGCGGTCGTATTAGGAACCAGGCCGGAAATAATCAAGATGAGCCCTCTGATCAGAGAGTTCAAAAAACGAGGTGTGGATCACGATGTTGTACACAGCGGCCAGCATTATGACGATAACGTGTCTAACATCTTTTTTAGAGAATTGGAGTTAGAAGAGCCCGAACTGTATCTCGGCGTGGGATCGGGTTCTCAAGGCGAACAGACCGGAGAAGCCCTGATGAAGCTGGAAAAAGCTTTCAAAGATCTAGATACCGATCTCGTCCTGGTCCAAGGTGATACCAACACGGTACTTGCCGGAGCTCTCGCTGCCGTGAAGATGGGATTGACCGTCGGTCATATCGAGGCCGGTCTTAGAAGCTACGACTACAGGATGCCCGAGGAATACAACAGAAGATTAGCGGATCATTCGTCGCATCTGCTTTTCGCTCCTACCGAGGTGAACAGACGTATCTTGGAATCTGAAGACGTGTGGGGAGAGATACACGTTACCGGTAACACGGTCATCGACGCCTGTATACAGAATTTGGCGATCGCGGAAAAAAAAGCAGAACTCGATTTTGAGGTTCCAGAAGAGTTTATTCTTCTTACCGCTCACAGGGCAGAAAACGTAGACGACCCCGAAGTACAGGAGAACTTCATAGAGGCCTTCAAAAAGATAGAACTTCCTATCATATATCCCATACACCCGAGAGCTGAAGAGATGTTCAAGATTCATGGGAACCTAAAAATGTTGAAGGAGATAGACGGTATGAAACTAGTCCCGCCCCAGGGATATCTCGAATTCCTCTTGCTGATGAAAAAGAGCGAATTAATAATGACCGACTCAGGGGGTATACAGGAAGAAGCTACCGCTCCGAACATACGTAAAAAAGTCTTCGTGCTGAGGGATTCGACAGAAAGACCGGAGGCCGTGGATGCAGGCTACTGCACCGTTGTCGGTACCGATAGTGACGATATAATCGACAGCGTGAAGAACTTCCAGAAAGAAGATTGGAAGCCTAAAGAGTGTCCCTACGGTGACGGTAAAGCTGCAGAAAGGATCGTCGATGTGATCATCGGAGAGTGAGTCTATATCATCAGAGGAGTGGAATCCAATAGATCATCACGATAAGGATGAGCACGGAGACACATATCACCGTGGCTAACAGCCCCGCTTTAGTCATCTCATACGTCTTGAAAAAGCCCGTTTTATAAGCTATCGCGTTCGGCGGTGTGTTAGCTGGCAGTAAAAAAGCGAAGCACGCGGCCATCCCAGCGACCGGCGCGAGCAAGAGAGGATCGATGCCGAGTTCAGATGCTAGAACGATGGCGATGGGGACGAAGGTGCTGGATGTGGCGGTCAAGCTGGAAAAGAGGGTGATACTGAAAGCCGTGATGAAAGCTATGGTCGCCACGATCATCAGGAGTCCTGCGCCGAGTAAGAATAATTCCATGTTCGACGCTATAGCACCTATCACGCCGGTTTTTTCTAATCCCGAGCCCAAGGCTAGTCCTCCGCCCACCAGGATAAGGACTCCCCATCCTATCTCGTCTTTGGCTTCCTTCCAGTCTATAACGCCGATGCCGGGAAAGATGAACATCATCGAGATAAGGAGTGAAGCGATGTATATCCAATTATCCGGAATAGGTAAAAAGTTATGGAAGGCGTCTATCAACCACATGGCGATAGCTATAGCGAAAAGAATGAAAACGTGTTTTTGATTTTTAGTGAGCTCGCCCATCTCTGCCAACTCTTTCTTAACTTCGTCGGTACCGCCTTTGATACTCTTTATCTCGGGTTCGTAAACTGTAATCATCAACTTCCAGACCAGCGGTATAGATACAAGGATCACAGGTATGGACCTCAACATCCACCCGGAAAAGGAAACGGTTATGCCGGCGAGGTCGTCCAAGAACGCTATGGTGATGGGCACCGGCGGAGTACCTACGGGAGTTCCCATGCCGCCTATGTTGGCAGTGAAAGCTATACCGATGACCATCGCCTTTCCCATCCTCGTACCTCTGGGATCGTCTTTCGCTTTCTTTAACATGCCGATGCCTATGGGCAGCATTATCGCCGTTGCGGCGGTATTCGAGATCCACATGGAAAGAAAGGCCGTCGCGATCATGACCCCCAATATCAGTCTGTCGGTCTTTTCTCCCATGAAGGAGATGAATCGAAGACCTATCCGCCTGTCCAAGTTGTACTTTTTGAGCGCACCGGCTATGATAAAACCTGCCAGGAGCAAGGTATTTACCGGGTGCGCTATGTAGGCTAGGGCTTCGTGAAGAGGCTGTATCCTGAAGATACCCTGGAGCAGGATGACTAAAAGAGCGGTGACCGGTATAGGTAAACATTCAGTTATCCAGAAAACCGCGGCCACGAACGCTATGGCGATCATTATCCTCGCATCTCTGCCGAATCCAGAAAGAAACGGAAGTTGAATTACGAACACGGCGACTAAAAAAGTGGTGAGTATGATCCCCAATTTTTTGTTCATCCAGGCCATACTTTTTTCACATCTTTTTCACAGTTTGCTGGTTAAGATTCGTTCTCTCATACCTATCTCTTTTAAAAAATCTTCGTCGGATTTCTATTTTGAAAGACCACCTTCGTCAACTCTCCATATCAAGAATGCTGCCGCAGTGGAGATCATCGCCGGTAGAACGTCGGTGCTGAGATATAGACCAGGGGTGCTGAGTCGATACCGAGTCAGGGGCCAGAATATCGCGTAAGATGTGCCGGAAGCGGTGAGGAGCAGCGCGTCTAAAAAAAGATGAGAGGCGGCTCCGATCAAGATCACTAAGAACAGATGCCAAGTAGTCTTCTTCTCAAATAGAGCAGCAAAAATCAGTACCGTTACCATCACGCCGCCGCCGGTGTGAAGAGGTGTCCAAGAGAAAGGTATGCCTAGATGAGTTTGTACTGCGGCTGAATCTATCAGAAGTCCGATGCGCACGATATCGGGTAAAGCGGCCCCCGCCATCATCATAGTCACGTGAGGAGACTTTATCCACTCGTACTTCCAAGAAAGTATCGTCCCGATGGTATAGCCCACCATAACGTGAGTTAGCAGATCAGCCATGGGTATCACCGCTCGAACTCTTTTTCAACAGGTCCTTTAACTTCAAAGGTTCTTCTCGTACTTCTAAAGCAAATCTTTTACCGTTCCATCTCCACTGTTCGATCATCCGTAAGCCCACCCAGACTGCCGCTATACCCGAGATACCGTACATATAGAACCAGCGCCAACGCGGTCGCACCACCATATTTTCGGCTTCGATTGTGTGGTTCTCCCTGACCGTACCGTAGACCGTGACCCTATCGTTTTTGCTAGGACTTTCCTGGGCATCTACGATGGTCAGATCCATGGTTCTATCGCCGTACTCCGTTTCTATCACCAACGGATCGGTCTCTATCACCTTTCCTCCGACTTCGGCTTTTTCGTCTATATACTTTTCATAATCTTTTATGAGATCTTCCTGCCCAGGATAATCGCCTTTATCGGGGGCCGGCTCCATCGAACCGTACCAGACGAAAAATACAGCTAGAACTATCGATAGTACAACGATCAAGATCTTTCTGGAAGTCTTCGCCTCAAACATCCAGATGTTTAAGTACGCCATCATATTTGGATTTACCGATTCTACTTTTCTTCCTCTTCCTCTTTTGTATCGGAGTCTTGATCGGAGGCGTATTGATCTCTATACCACATGAAGAGCGCCGCTGCGACGGAAATTAACAGTAGGACGACTAGAACTATCCGTAGAACCGGTATCAAACCGGCATCATCTTCGTCAGGATCATCTTCTTCGTCAGGATCGTCTGTTTCGTCAGGATCGTCCATTTCGTCAGGATCGTCCATTTCATCTTCATCTGCCGTGGTGAACGACCAAACTTCCGAAGTGGTGGTGTGTTCCCCGTCATCCACAACGACGTACCACTCGTAGGTGGTGTTGTATGAAAGGTCGCGCCATACTATCTCTGCCTCGGAGCCGCTGGTTATTTCGGATGCTTCACCGATCTTTTCGTCGTTGTCTGCTTCATAGAAAGATACGTCGAGGCTATCAGAATCTGGATCCGAGGCTTCGATCGTCAAAGTAACGTCCGTTTCAGTCACCGTGGCGCCGTCTTCTGGAGATACGAGTTCGGGTACGTCCGGAGCTTCGTTTTCACCGGTAGCGCTGGTGGTGAAAGACCACGTCCCCGAAGATATTTCCATTTCACCGTCGTCGACCACCACCGACCAGCGATAGGTGGTGGAGTTCTCGAGCCCGTACCAATCGACCTCTACTTTTTCTCCGCTGGCCACGTCCTCAACGTCACCGATGAGGTTTCTTTCGTCTCCAGTTTCATCATAGAACGATACGCCCATATTTTCTTCGTTCGTATGTTCGACTTCTACGCTCAAGGTGGGCGAGCTAGAAACGTTCTCGGCTCCGTCCACGGGTCTAGGATCCTCCGGTGTTCTCGGTCCCACGGCTCTGACCTCCACCTTCTCTCTAAGCAGAGTATAGTCGTTTTCATCTTTAACTTCTATCTCTTTTACACCTATCTCTTCGAACACGTGTTCAGAGGAAAATTCGTATTCGTCGGACCCAGCGGGTACCGTTTCAGACAAGATGGTTTCGTCCTCTACTATCAAGCGAACCTGTTGTTCGCTATCTCCTTCGTTCTTCACCACGCTTCTTATAGGTACGGAACTTCCTTTGGTCACTTCTTCCGGGACTTCCAGCAAGATCGGCTTCAACACCGCCTCGTCCACCACCTTGACTTCTTCCTCTTCACCTTCAAACAAGATCGAGTGATCTCCTACCTCTTCGAACCGATGTTCTTCTGAGATCTCCAGCATCTCTTTGGGTTCAACGGTGTAGATCCAACTTTGTATCGTATTTTGCTCTTCGTCGATTATCTTCATCTCCGTCTCTTTTTGTTCAACACCAGGGTTCTCCACTTCTACACGGATCAAAGCGTCGAGAGGTACTTCACCGTAGATCGGATCGACTTTGAACTCCAAGACCTTCAATCCATGCTCTTCTTCCCCTGTTTTGAAGCTCCATGTTTCTGAAGACGATCCTTTCTCGCCGTCGTGGGCTGCAGCGAACCAATGATATTCCGTGTTTTCCTCCAAGTCCGTCCACTCTATAGAAGCGGTGGTGCCACTCTCTACATCTTCATCCGTACCGATCAATTCGAACTCGTCATCGAACTCGGAAGTGCCGTATAAAGATACGTCCATGTTCTCCCCTTCAGGATGTTCCACCTTGACCTCTAGAGTAGGAGATATAGGAACATTTTCAGCACCGTCTTCCGGCACTGGATCGTAGAACTCAAAAGGCCCTATCTCATCTTCACTTTCTTCTGTCTCGAAATACCACGTATCCGAAGTCACCTCGTCAAAACCGTCGTAGACCTCGACGGACCATCCGTAAGTAGTATCTGGTGAAAGGTCGGTCCAATCGGTGCGTGCGGTTCCTCCGCTCTCTATACCTTGTTCTGCGCCTATCGGTTCCCCGTCTTCACTGTAAAATCTTACTTCCATCAAGTGCCCGTCAAGATCGAAAACTTCGACCTCTAGTGTGATGTTCAAACCGAGCTCGGTAGAGCCATCTTCAGGATATTTCTCTACTATCTCGGGTGGATTGTTCTCTCCCGTTGCACTAGTAATGAAAGACCATACTTCCGAAGATGTGGTAGATATACCGTCCTCTAAAACCACGTACCATTCGTGAGCCGTATCGACTTCAAGATCGGTCCAGTTCGTTGTGGCGGTTTCCTCGCTCTCTACATCCTCTACAAGTCCTATGAGATGCTCATCCGTTATGGTTTCGTCTTTAGGAGCCCCGTAGAAGTAAACGTCGCTCTTCAACTCGTTTGGATGATGTATATCTACGCTCAAAGCTGGGAAAGTCGAGATGTTCTCAGAAGCGTCTTCCGGCGCTATGAGTTCTACCTCGGGAGAAACGTAAGATCCAGTCACTTCTACGGTAACGAAATCTTTAGCGTGATTACCCTCTCCATCTACAGCCTTGACAGTCAGCCTGCGTCTTCCGTCTGGTAGATTTCTAAAGGTATGATTGACTCTTGTCGCATCGGTATCTATGACTCTCCAATGTTGATGATCGATCTTCACTTCGTAATGGGATATCCCTGAATTATTATCTTCTCCTTCCCATTGGACTTCGACCGTGGATAGAACTTCCGCTTTGTCTTCAGGATCTATTATATCTATTGTAGGAGGTTCAGTATCTTTCACTACCGCACTCCTTACAACTTCGTTCTTCTCCATGTTGCCTACGGCGTCTTCAGCCCTTACCGCGAAGTAGTGCTCACCTATCTCTGAGACGGAGATCGTTATACGAGTTTCCTCCTCCACTTCTTCAATAGGATCTTCAAAACTCACGTTCTCATCCCTAGAATGATACACATAGTACGTTATGGGTTCGGAATGATCGAATGCGGCGTCCCATTCCAGATTCACGGTTTTATCGAGATGATCGGACGTGTAGACGTTCTTGACCCCGTCGAAGTCCGGAGGGAGGTCGTCTTCGTCAAATGAGATCTCCACCACTTCCGTATCGTTTTCCACTAATCCTAAATTGTTCTCGGCGGTCACTTTTACACGGTGCTCAACATCTGGGTCTAGTTCCTTAAGAACGGCAGAATCGTCGTAGGTGCTATTGACCCATACGGAGTGGTCGAATTCCTCCTCACCTTTCACATGATGTATCCTGTATCTTATAGGCTCTGAAACGTCTTCACCATGTGTCCAGTACAGCCTAACCGAATTGTTATTGTTCTCTTCGATCTCGTAATATTCCACACCATCAAAATCTGGAGGATACGCATCGATGACATGGATAGTTTCATCGTGATAAGCTAGGGCTCCGGTTCGGTTGTGGACCGCGTTCAACTTGACTTCGTGGTGCCCCGTCTCGTTGAAAGTGTAGTTGACGTTCTTCCCGTACCTTTTCTCTCCTTCGCCGAATATCCACGTCCAGTTCAGATCACTGGAAGGACTTTGCCCTTTGAACTCAATGGGCTCGCCGGCTTGAGATCCATTAAAAGTAAAATTCACGAAAGGCGGCACGGCTTGAGTACCTATGTCTCTCTTTCTGTCAAAATCCGGGAAAGGCGTGCTGTATATCTTCATCATGGAGGCATCGGGTAAGTATCTATTTACAAGCCTAAGATCGTCCATGTTGATGTCTTCGTGGTCTCCCGCCAGGATCAACGGTTCCGGGGAAGAATCCGGGCCTTCAAAACCTTCCAGCACGAAGCTCTCCGTATGATCTATGAACTGCTCAGATGTCAGATTTTCTTCCTTGTTCATCAAGGTGACGTTGAGGTAAGATAGGTCGTTTTCCACCTGCTCGTACCGCACGCCTATGAAGAACCACTCGTCGAGTTCTACGTCGTTCGTTTCTAAACCTCTAGTCTCTTTCTCCGAATCTGACCAGAGTTCGATCACGATCTCGTCGCTTTCATACTTGACAGCCCAGGAGTCTTCCTTCTGCATGAACGGACCTTGTTCTTCTTCTCCGAACCTGACCAGAGAGGTGAGGGTGAAATCTTTATCCTCTTCGGTGACGTTCAGGCTCGGCGAACTCGTAACGACCATCTTTCCCGTGCCGTTTCTGAACTGTATGTGATCTCCGTACTCTCTGGTCTTATTTTGAGTGTGACGTTCTATGGTGTAGTTACCTTTAAGCTCGCCGGTATTTTCATGCTCGCTTTCATCTTCGACTCGATCTTTTTCCATGCGGTTAAATGTATAGCGCGCGGCGTGCCAGCCTTCGATGACCTCCTCTTCCCCTACATATATCATCCTGGGATCTTCTACATTAAAAGCTGAGTTCAACTGCGCGTGTAAATACCTGTCGTCTCTCGATATACTTCTCAAATAACCCCAGCCGTCGGCCTTAGACTGGATCACCATCGGTACGCCTTTCTCGCCGCCCTGGAAGGTGTAGAACTCTCCTGTTTCGTTTTCATGGAACGCTAAACTGGAGACGGTCCTTCCGAAAAATACGGTCTCGATATCCGACATGTCCCATCCACTTTCTAATTCTACCTCTCTCCTTTTTATGGAGCTGTGGTTCTCCACCCATGATACCACCATCTTGTTGTTCTCTCTTGAAAGCACTATGTCCGAAGTGGTATTTTCCGTTTCGCGGATAGAATGATTTTCCATCTGATCTATCGAGTCGACTGATCCATCGACCTGGACCAGGACCGTTTCGTTATAACAGTTCTCTTCATATGTTTTATTGTCATATAGAACGTTTTTTATGTAGGCGAGCCCTATCTGGTCATCGATGACCTCTACCGCCGGCGTGGAAACGGTGGGCATACGTTCTTCGGTTTCCCAAACATCGGTCACCACCAATCCGTCCGTATCCATCTCCGCACTGATGAGTCCTACCGTAGCGTTCTGGGCGTACGAAGCGTTGAAGTAGTCGAAGTCGGCTTCGCAGGCCTCGTAAGCTATGTAGAGCTTTTCTTCGTTAAGACTGACATCGAAACCGGTGATGGGGGCACCTTCAAAAGAATAGTCGAGCAGCGTTTCCGACCATCCTGACGAGGGCGACCATGTCTTTGCTGCGATGAAATTGTTATCGAAGAAGTCCTCGCCCATGGTTTCTTCGTTGACCTCTTCGTCTAATCCCATGTATAACATCATCAGCTCTTCGTTATTCCAATTGATCAGTTCCGGGTTGTAGGCGGTTTTCGGTAACCCATCTATCAAATCGGTCTCAGTCCATCCTCCGTCTTCATAAACCCGTGTATACAGTTCGGATCTGGCTCCTTCCTCAGAACTCGTGAGGTCGCCCCATACCGCCAGTCCGGAATCGTCATCTATGAAATCTATCTGTGGTTTAGAGTCTGGTGCGACGTTATCGGCTAGTCTAGTCACTCCCTGAGATGCTTCATTTGAGAGATCGTGTCCTGATGTTTCAAAGCCGTTCATATGATAATCGCGGGTGTACAACCTGTCGGTACTGAATATCTCGAACTCGCTGCCTCCCGGATACACAAAAAGTTCCGGATCTGCCGAATTCGAGTAGATCTCTTTACTGAAGAGCTCCCATGACTTGGTACTCTCCCATAGACCCCAGGCCGCTTCCGCAACCACCTCGAATCTCCCGGCTAAAGTCAGATCGGTTTCTCGGCTGGGTACCTCTACACCTACCGTGAGTTCACAGATAAAGTTGCCCTCGACTCGTGCAAGTCCCTGTAATACTTGAGCATATGGACCTCCACCGAATTCCACCCTCATCTCGATAGGGACCTGTTCAGGAGGTTCAGGGGTGACACCTTCGCCGCACTGATAATAAAGCCCACCTATCATGAATTCTATCCCTATACCGGCGCCGACACTGGCGGTCAATCCTACATCAGCTATACCTATGGACTTCAAAGGGATGTCTATCGATAGTTCCGCGCCGAAGTCGAATTCCAGATAGCCTTCCACTCCTATCTCTCGTCCGAAAGGGTCCACTATCAGTAATATGTGTATATTAGCGGAAACCTCCGTCTCGTAATCCGCGCTGTAAGATGCCGACTTTCCAAGATTACCGTCGATCTCGCCTGAAGGCATGTCATCTTCATCGATGTCCGTACTGAATGTCAATAATTTCGTTTCGATGACGCCTTCGTTGTTGAATTTTATCGTATCATCCGGTAAAACCTCTACTTCGAAGCCGTAATCCCCTCCGAAGAAATCACCCAACTTGTTTATGCCGGAGGGCATCACGGATGAGACGTTGAAGAAACCTTCTTCATCGTCGTCAAGATCGAAATCGACCTCGAACTCTAGTTCCCATCCATGGTAATTTTCTCCTTCCCCCACGTTATCTGCGGTCATATTGACCGTTTGATTCAAGAGAGGGTAGACAAACGTGAGAGTTTCTATCATCTCAACGTCCTTTTGAACGTCATCCTTCCATCCGTCGGAACTGAACGGCCTTTCATAAGCATCTCTGTGTTCATTATATAGTACGGGTTCGACCACGACCTCCGTATCATACAAAGCGTCGCTTACCATGTAAGTATGCTCCCAAAATGCAGTTTCCCCTTCCGTGTACTCTGGGTCAAGAGGATCCTCCATAGAATCTCCTATCTTAGATTCGTTCACGTATTCATTATGGGTGAAAAATGAAAAATTTACAGCCCGATACGGCAGGTTTTTGTTACCTTCGAATATGTAAGTGTTCTTCAAACCGACTTCGTCGTCTTCATAAGGATAATCCGGTATGAATTTTTCTCTTATATTGAAGAAGACTTCGTTGGAATCTTCCTCCTCATACGTCGAGGTCAGACGATATTCGCCCAGCACCCACACACTCTGCAGGCATCTTCTTTTTCTTTCTCCGGCTTCTACCTCGAGCATCACGCTTTTGAGTCCGACGTCGTCATAGGTCCTGGTCACCTCTTGTTTTTCTTGGAAGGTCTTTTCTTTCTCCCATACCGCTCCTTCGGTCGCGTTGTGGTCGAAGTCCCATCTTAACTCGTAGCTATCCGGTCCTGTATCTTCTTCACCTTCAAAGGCGAAAAGCTCTTCGACTGCGTAGATGTTCGTTTTGTCACCTTCTCTCTTGGAATCGAAGTATCTAGCCCTAGTTCTCAAAACGGTGGAATTGTCTCCTATCCCCTTCCTATTTACCGCCGCGACTTTGTAAAGGTAATTATCTGTTTCATTCTCGGCAGGTATCGGGTCCGTATATGAATAGGTGGAGGCGCTCAGATTCTCTTCCAACAGCTCGAATTCTTCTTGATCCTCGCTCCTCCTGTATATGTTATAGCCGTCGATACCGTCCTCTTCCATGTAAAGACCGTCGAAGACCGGTTCTTCCCAATTCAAGACGATGTTACCGTATTCAGAATAGGTGGTGAATGACATGGGCTTCAGAGGAGTTCGATTTCTCAAAAATATACGGGCGTAAAGTAGGTCGGAATTCGTATCGTCGTGATAGCTGATGTGTGCATCCGTCCCGTTTTCTCCCATCTCAAGAGAGGTGTAAGAGCCGACACGATTTTCGGTGTCTACCGCCTTCGAGGTCCAGTCATCGTTCTCTTTCCATGCCAACTTCAGGTTCTCTTCGTCCCACCTGTGGTAGCTTATGACCGGTTCTTCTTCCCCATCCAGATCGATGGAAGTATAGACTCCGACGTAAGCCGTCTCTTCATCTACTGTCTCCGCGTCCCATCCACTGTTCTCTTTATACACGTACTTTAGACGGTAGTTTTCATCGGTCCATTCGTAACACGAGATGTGGGGTTGATCATACCTGTCCAAAACCAATGAAGCGTGCTTCCCGGCCTGCTCACCGGCTGCATCGATGGAGTAAGTATTCCAGTTCCCTCCGCTCTTTTCTGAATACATCAAACAGGTATCGAACCAGTCGTAGTGAACTATGTGAGGAACGTTATCCGAATCCAAAGCTAAAGAGGTATGGAGTCCCATACCTTCACCTTCTCCTTCTTTAACTTCTTCGATTTCCCAGCCGTTTCCAGTTTTCGTCGCGTACATCAATCCACCGCTGCTTTCGTTGTGATAGCTGATATGGGGATCTTCCTCGTCATCTAAAACGAGTGAAGCGTACTTTCCAACTCCGTCCGTGTCCACTGTTTCTTCATCTTCGATATCCAGTGTATCGTCTGATATGGATACGTGGATATACTTCAATTCCTTTTCAGACGAATCGTGATATGCGATGTGGACGTTATCAGTTTCATCTTGACTCGCAACTTCTAGAGAGGAATACTTTCCCACGTCGCCCTGGTCGTCGAGGGTCCACACGGTCCAGTTATCCGAAGCGTAGGGTAATCCGCCCATCGCCAGTTTGAGCGATCGGTCGCTCTCGGAGTAATAGCTTATGTATCGATTTTCGTCAGTAACGTTGATGGAGGAATGTTTTCCTACGTTACCGATATCGTCCACTCTTTCGAATATGATCCTTTCGTCGTCCATCTCTTCCTCTAACGGAGTTTTAAAAGTCGTGTCAGGATCGTCTTCCTTTTCCCCTTCCCTACGGTCGCTTTCCATATCGAAGCCGTGTGCCGCGGCGGTGAAAAGAGAGATCAATATGATCATCACGACCGTGACGGAAGTGATCTTCTTCGTCGTTTTGTATGGCTTTTCTATGATCATTTTAAATCAAGGGAGCAAAGGCAAAGTTTTACATAAATATTCGCATCGTAGATTTAATAAAGTAGCTATCCTCTTTTCAACCATGATCTGTCTCATACCGCTTGTAATTCTGGTGATCATCATCGTGATACTCGTCTTGTGCATACTCTGGAATCTGATAAAGCTCTTGGTCGTGGTGCTGCTACTTGCTGTTGTTCTAGGAGTTCTATGGTATTTCGGTGGTCTGGATGAGATGGTCCAAGTGATCACGGCGGTGCCGCTCCCACAATAAATATTTATAGGTTTTTACATATCGACAACCATGGATTCAAATAGCCAAGATCCTGAAGAAGAAGATCAAGTGTTCGATCTATTGATCGTAGACGACGAACTAGGGATGCTGAACTTTCTTGAAGATACACTCGAATCGGCTAAGAATTTCAAGTGCGAAGTTGAAACGGCCAGCGACGGAAAGAAGGGTCTGAAAAAAGTTCAAAAAGGTGATTACGATCTGGTCATCTCAGATTACAAGATGCCTCTGATGAACGGTGTCGACTTCTTGAAAGGAGTGAAAGATGATTCTCCGGACACTTTGAGGTTCATGCTGACGGGACACGGTGATCTCAAAGTTGCCAAGCAGGCGATAAACGAAGCTGACATACATCAATATCTAGAAAAGCCGATAGATAAGGAAGAGCTGAGGTTTGCCGTGTACGAAGAACTCATGCGTAAAGACGAGAGAGACGAGGAGACAGTTACTGGTGTTACCAGCGTAAAGGAAGCCTTACAAACCGTCGAGGCTTTTCAGAGGGACATAACCAAAACGGCGGGAGAGGGGTTAAACAAGGAAAAACTGGTATTCGAGTTCAACTCGGGTCCCGAGTTCAACAAGTTCTCCTTCGAACTCAGGAAGAAAGAGAACATACACATAGAAGACGTCCATGTCTTTGAAAACAAGTATATCATCAACGTCGGCGTATATCCAAAATCCTACGAGAAGATCCAATAGATATGACCGTTAATATATTACTTGTAGATGACGACTATTCGTATCTGGAGCATTGCAAGGCCCTGCTTGAGAAGATAGACACCGAATTTAAATTAGAAACAGCTACTTCGGCAGAACAGGGCCTGGATCTTTTAAATCAAAAAGATTACGACGTCATCGTTTCGGATCACAGGATGCCCGATAAGGACGGGCTCTCCTTTTTGAGGGATGTGAGGAAGAAAGGCGTCGACATACCTTTCATCATCTTCACAGTAGTTCCGAAAGATAAGATCGCCAGGGAAGCCTACGAGCTCGGAGCCGATAATTTTCTCGAAAAGGATGAAAATCTCAAAGAGCGTATAGAAACTCTATCCGGCGTGATCAGAAAAGAGGTCGACGATCACCGGACCAAAAAAAAATATGAAGACCTGATAAGCAGTTCTACGGATCTCATCGCCGAGATAGATGAAAACGGTATACTGCTGACTGCAAATCCCGTTCTCGTAGAAAAGTTCGATGTCGAAGAAAACCACTCGCTGGATAAAGATATATTCGAGGTATTTCCAGAAGATGCCGCCGAAAAGTTGATTGGCGAGGGAAGAAAAACTCTCGAAAGCGGAGAGAAGAGGGAACTCGAACTCAAGATCCACAGCGATTGGTTCCACTCGCTTTTCGTTCCTGTAAGTGGAAATTCAGAAAAAAGATCGTTCCACGTGGTGATGAGAGACATAACCCACAGCAAGGAGATAGAACATAAACTCCAGAGGCGCGAAGAGAAATATAGGGACTTGGTAGAAGGGTCCATCGTCGGCGTCTACATAATCCAGGAAGGCGTATTCAAATACGTCAATCCCCAGTTCTGCAGGATGTTGGGTTACGGGAGAGAAGAACTGTTGGACAAAAGTTATCTTGAAGTGGTGGGTTCGGAAGACGAAGATTTTATCAAGAAGAGCGTAGAGAAGAGAGAGAAAGACGGTGGCCTATCTAGACACGTTTTCAAAGGTTCGACCAAGGAAGGCGAAGAAAAGTTCTTTGAAGCTCACTCTGTCAGCACGCATTACGAGGGTGAACCCGCGATACAAGGTACTTTACTCGACATATCTTCAAGAAAAGAGGCCCAAAGGAAGTTGAAAAAGAGCCAAGAAAGATTCAAGAATCTCTTCCAGCTCACTCCCGACCTGGTCTTCATGATCAACAGTGAGGGGCTCTTTGAGAACGTTAACGATACTTTCCTTGAAGTTACAGGTTACCACGAGGACGAGGTCATCGGAGAGAGATATGAAGACCTTTCTTTTTTCACCGGCGGGGCGGTTGAAGAGTTGAAGAAAAGATTTCGATCTCAAGTAGATAGTAAGGATTGTCCATTTCCGATAACTATCCAGCCCAAGCAAGAGACAAGAAAATTTTTGGAGGTCAATATGGAAGCCCTGAGCGAAGAAGGAAATATCGTGGGATGGATATGTATAGCGAGAGACATCACTGAAAGGAAGAGATTGGAGGACCTGAGCAATGGGCTGTTGAAAAGCAGAGAGGTCGGCGTGATCGTGATCACTGACGGCACTATAGTCGAAGCTAATCCATATTTCGAAGAGATCAGTGGGTACTCAAGGGAAGAAGTTCAAGATATGGACGTTTCCAAATTTATCCCTTCAGAGGAAAGAGAAGAGGTGAGCAGAAAGGCAAGGGAGATGCTGAGAGGGGAAAGGATGGAACCCTACGAGCACAGATTTTTGGATAAACGTAGCGAATCAGGGTGGGTCCTTGAACAGGTTTCGCCTATACACTACGAAGGGGGAAAAGCTACCCTGGCGACTTTCGTGGATATAACCGAAAAGAAAGAAGTCGAGAAAAGGCAGGATTTCTTACATTCGCTGCTCAGGCACGACATAATGAACAAAAATCAGGTGGTACAGGGTTACCTTCAGCTGATGGAAGAGAAGGAATTGGATCCCGAAGTCGAAAAGTTCGTCGAGAAAGCACTGGACACCATAAAGGGAAGTACTGAACTTATAGAGAAGGTGAGGAAGCTCCGAGACCTTGATAGAGAACAGGAGACCAAGGAACAGAATCTAGATATACTTTTGAAGACCACCGTTGAAAAGGAGAGGATGGCCGCCGAAGAAAGCGGCATCGAGATAGTTTACGAAGGAAGGGATACGCGAGTACAAGGCGGCGACCTTCT
>SL_8KL_010_SEDDRAFT_10000321_pt1 | contig 41504 bp, 33 predicted proteins | sample SodLakKL_010_SED_4_FD_11160 | JGI IMG/M metagenome (IMG submission 11160)
GAAACTTCATCTTCCAAACTCTCCGGACCGGAAAACACTTCCGCCGTTTCTTCCAGCAAGGAGTTAACGTACTCGTTCATTACCTTTTTACTGGATTTTTCCCTGAGATATCCGATTATCTTTTTAAATTCACCCCTGTCCAGCCAGACTCCCTCACAGACATTACAGATATCCACTTTTATATCCGAGTCGTTATAGGAAAGCTCATACATCGGTACTTCGCAAGCGGGGCACTGCTTTTCTTCCTCGGATATTTGAAATTTGGTCTTTTCTTTCCAAAGATCAACGTCCAGCCAATCCAAATTTTTCTGCTTGCCGTCCTTTGCTATTCTGAATTCTCCCTTTTCAAACCAAACGCCCAAACCTTGAGGACAATAGTCAATCTCGGTATTATAAAAAATAGCCGTTTTCAGGTCTTTGTCTTTGTGTATGGGACATTTCATAACTGTTTTATGATAAACCATTTCCACTTATTTTTCAAATAAATTCGAAAAATTAAACCGGCCCGTACAAGTTGTGAGAGATTGAACCTCTCTCAAGTTAAAGAGGAGTTGAACCTCTCTAGACTTTAACTGCATAACTACCCTGAGGGATTCTTCGGTCGCTTCGCTCCTTCAGAATGACGGGGAATGCGATTCGTCATTCCCGCGAAGGCCTGCCTGCCGGTAGGCGGGCGGGAATCTCTTTGTGTTACCAATTTTCATGAGATTCCCGGTCAAGCCGGGAATGACGAGACTGATTATGAGATTCCCGATCGGGGTCGGGAATGACGGTGGTTGTGAAGTCGGGAGTGATCCCGGTGAAATGATTGTTGCACAAATTTCACGGGGCAGGCGGTGAGAATTTTACGCCCCTGGGGCGTAAAAATGGGGGGATGTGATAAAAAAATGTGTGAGGCTCAGTCTCACACAGAATAATCCGCTTTTCAACTAAGTGTCCAGCTTTCAAAATCATCTTTAAAGTTTTCTATCCTGGATATGTGGCTCGGATTCATTAGGAGATTTTTTAAATCCCCGGTTTTGTCTTTCAGGTCGTCCCAAGAAAGTTCTTTTTCTATTTTTGTCTTTAACTCTTCGGCCGCGATGGAGTCGTCTTCACTTAAGCTTTTCATTTTTCCCCTCAAATAATCGAAGTCCGGCTTCTTTACTTCTTTATTTTCTATTAAAAAGCTAATATCAAAAAGATCCCTGACCATCACCCTGTTTCTGTTTAAAAGGCAGTAAAACTTTTGAGCCAATATCAGGTCCATGGGGGCTACTTTTATTTTAATGTAAACGTCGAACTTATCCAGAGTATAAATATTGGGTTCGAAGTCATATTTTTGATCAGCTGCATCTACCTTGATGGTTAACTTTTCTCCTTCGTGTGGAGAAATTCCTTCTTTATGTAAAAGATTTATAATCTTCAACTCGTTCACGAAAGCTCCGCTTTCAGTTTTTTTGGGATTTGTTTGCACTTCTATCGCCTGTCTTTCCAACCCCTTTGTAATTTCATTGGACAAGCTTTTAAATTTTTCAAATCCGATTCCCTTGCTGTCAAAATCCAAATCTTCGGAAAATCTCCGATTTCCATAAACAATTCGCAAGGCGGTCCCGCCTATAAAAACAAGCTCGTTACCTGTTTTGGAGCTGTAAATTATCTCTAAAATCTTGTATTGCAGATATTCTCTAAGCATATGACGCTTAAAGATTTGAAGGTTTTCCGGATAATTGTTTTTTATCTCTTTTAAGCTAAGCATTTTTCAATTAATTTATTAAAAGATTCACTCTTTTCGTCAAGCTATCACTGTTGATCTTTTTTAATAAACCTTTCAGTCTTGAAATATTTACATTTTCTGAAAAAGAAGCTTCACTTATCCTTAATTCGGAAATATCTTCTTCGTTGTTGTAATCCGTGTTCAGATAAAAATAATCAACTATAGCTTTCTCCGGTGTAGCTATCTTAGCTTTGGAGGCTCCTTCTCCGACCACTTCATAATCAAAAAACAAATCCGGCTTTACTTTTCTGTAATCGAATGATCCTACTTGTGTTTCAAAGCAATTGGTCTTTTTGGTGGAAATCGAAGTTACGCTAAAGACTCCTTCCGGAATTAAGTTGTAATACCTTAAGGCGGATTGGAGTGAGACGTAAGAAGGGTAATAAATCTTATTGGCTATGGCGAACAAATCTTCTTCACTCAAATTCTTATCGGTAAAAATATACTTTCCCTTGATTATTTTTTTGATGTATTTCTTTTCTTGCCATTCACTCAAGCGACGATAATCAAAGCCGTCATCTATTTTTTTTGCGTCCTCAGAAGTAAAAACCAGTTGGTCTTGTAAATTTTTCTTAAACTCCAAAAACTTCATATATTTCTGTTACTTGTTATTTTTAACAAGTATAAGAAACAAATCATGAATAGTCAAGATTTGCACGCACCCGATTGCACGCACCAGGTGCGTGGAAATGGGGGTGGAGAAAGCAAAACTCCCCGCCGAGTTGGCGGGAAGTTTGTTTAAAGCAGGTTTGGTATTTTTACGCTCGAGGGGCGTAAAAATGGGATGGGATTTCTACACCCGAGGGGTGTGGAAATGGGAGTGTAAGGGTTTTACATTCCGGGCATTCCCATTCCGCCGCCCATTCCACCCATTCCACCGGCCGGTCTTCCACCACCTCCGGAATTGTCGTCTTCATCTTCGTCATCGACAACAACCGTTTCGGTAGTAAGGAACATTCCGGCGGCCGAAGCGGCGTTTTCGAGAGCGACTCTGACCACCTTTTTGGGATCGACAACACCCGCTTTCAAGAGATCTTCGTATTCGAGCGTTCTGGCGTTGAATCCGAAATTCTTCTTACCTTCCTTTATTTTCTGAACGACTACCGAGCCGTCTTCACCGGCGTTTTCGGCAATTTGCTTTGCCGGCGCTTGAAGGGCTCTTCTCAAAATATCGACGCCGGTAGCTTCGTCACCCTCAACGTCAATTTTGTCGAGAGCATCGATAGCCCTGATGAAGGCAACTCCTCCACCGGGAACTATTCCTTCTTCTATGGCCGACCTGGTAGCCGAAAGAGCGTCTTCGGCTTTGGCTTGGCGCGCCTTCTGCTCAACTTCTGTGGCAGCACCAACTTTAATAACGGCAACTCCTCCCGTAAGCTTGGCGACTCTTTTCTGGAGGTTTTCTTTCTCATAATCGGAAGAAGAATTTTCAATCTGAGTCTTAATTTGATTTATTCTTTTTTGCAGATCTTTTTTCTCACCCTTTCCACCGGTAATCGTCGTTTCATTCTTAGTAGCGACAACCTTGTTGGCCGCTCCCAGCATTCGAGGTTCCACTTTTTCAAGCTTCAATCCGACGTCTTCGGAAACAACCTGTCCTCCGGTGACGGCGGCAATGTCTTTCAATACTTCCTTCTTTTTGTCACCGAATCCGGGAGCTTCTATGGCCAAAGTCTCAAAAGCTCCTCTGAGATTATTGAGAACCAATGTAGCCAATGCTTCTCCTTCAATTTCTTCGGCAATAATTACCAAGCTCTTATCTCCGGATTGAGACACTTTTTCCAAGACGGGTACTATATCCTTAGCTGCAGAAATCTTTTGATCGGTAATTAAAATCTTGGGGTCTTTATAGGAAGCTTCCATTCTTTCCGAATCGGTAACCATGTAGGGGGAAACGTATCCTTCATCCAATTGCAATCCTCTTACCACCTCTTTTTCCAAACCGAAGGTTTTCGATTCTTCAATGGTAACTACGCCGTCTTCTCCGGCCTCTTCCATAACTTCGGCGATAAGGTCACCCATCTGTTCATCCTCGGCGGAGATGGTGGCAACTTGAGCTATTTCTTCCTTTTTATCAATCTTTTGGGTCGATTTCTCCAAGGATTTTACAATAGCTTCCGTTCCTTTCTCAATTCCTCTTTTAAGAGAAAGCGGATCAGCTCCGGCGGTTACGTTTTTTAGTCCTTCGGAAATAATCGAGCGCGCCAAGAGGGTAGCGGTAGTGGTTCCGTCTCCGGCCGTATCGTTGGCCTTGGAAGCTACCTCTTTAACTATTTGGCAACCGATATTTTCCACTTCGTCCTTGAGGTCTATCTCGTCGGTAATGCTGACTCCGTCATTGGTAATCGTCGGAGATCCGAAAGCTTCGGAAAGTACCACGTTTCTGCCTCGGGGACCCAAGGTGTGCTTGACGGCATCAGCTAACTTGTCGGCTCCCGTCTTTAATTTTTTTCTGGCGTCTTCTCCGTAAAATATATTTTTGGGCATGACTGAATCTCTCTACTTCGAGCGAAAGCTCTTGGGTAAAGAGTGATTATTTTTCTACGATAGCTAATACGTCTTCTTCTTTCGCAATCAGGTATTCTTCTTCGTCGATCTCTATTTCATTAGGTCCGTATTTGGTAAAGATAACTTCTTCTCCCTTGGAAACTTCCGGTTTTATTCTTTTTCCGTCCTTATCCTTTTTTCCCGGACCGACGGCGACTACTTCTCCTCGTTCCGGTTTGCTTTCTCCGGCGGAGTCGGGAAGTAGGATACCTCCTTCCGTCTTTTCTTCTCTCTCTTTGGGTTTGATAACGATATTGTCAGATAGTGGTTTTAATTTCATAATTTTTTTATATTTTAACTTACAATGACGACCTTTTAGCAGAGCAATGCTCTAAGTGCTAAAGACATTATTATCAATAATTCCTCTTCTGTCAAGTCTTGATTTTATACTGATTTATCGTCTCATTCTTAATCTTTGTCAAGTCCCCATTTGCCTTCAAGATACAAAATAATTTACCCAAAATCAGTTTCTTTATTTTGTATTCAACACAACTTGTTTGTTATCTACTGCTAATGTGATACAATGAGTTAAAATGACTCAACTTATAGCCCAATTACTGGCCGGAATAGTCACTCTTCAGCTGGCCTACAGTTACCTTCCCGGAGTCCATTTTGAGGGAAGCTTTGAAATGCTTCTTTTCGCCGGTGGAGTTTTAGGATTTTTGAACTTCTTTGTAAAACCGATCTTGAAGATAATTACCCTTCCTTTACGTATATTGACACTGGGACTTTTTTCTTTTATAATCAACATCGTCATAGTATATTTCGTGGATCTCGCATTCTACGAGCTTATTTTCGAAGGATTTTGGCCTTTGGTCTGGTTTATAGTTCTTCTGTGGATCGTTAATCTAATTTTATCCTTACTACTCAATTAACATGCAGCAATTCGAACAATTTTTACCCTACATGCAAATAATAATCGCCGGATTACTCGTCGCCGTTATTTTGCTTCAAAAAGGACGCGGTGCGATGGGTTCTTCTTTCGGTCAGGCGGGAGAATTCTCTTCGACCAGAAGAGGTCCGGAAAAGCATCTCTTTACTTTAACCATTGTATTGGGAATATTTTTCATTGGACTGGCAATTCTTAATTTACTGATCTAAATGAAGCTCACAGATAAAATAAGGGGCTTTGCTGAAAGCCTTAAAAGTTACATCGAAAACAGCGAAAGAAAGAACTTAATTTTAATAGGTTTTCTTTTGGGGTTTGCTCTTCTATTCATACTTGCATACTCCATCTATATAGCTAATACCGAAATAGTTCCCGCCTCCGGCGGAACTTACAGTGAAGGCTTTTTGGGCACTCCCCGTTTTATAAATCCGATCTACAGTCAAAACTCGGAAGTCGACGGAGATTTGACCGAAATTCTTTTTGCCGGCCTTATGAAGTACGACGAGAAAAACGAGCTCGTCCCCCATCTGGCCGAAAGCGTTCAAGGGGAGGGCGGCAGGGTTTTTGATGTAAAGCTCCGAGAAGACGCCTATTGGTCGGACGGAGAAAAAATAACCGCCGATGACGTAATATTTACCGTGGAAACGATCCAGAGCCGCTCAATTCAGAGTCCTTTGCGGGTAAGCTGGGAGGGTATTTCAATTGAAAAATTATCGGAAACGGAAGTCCGTTTTCGGTTGGAAACTCCTTCTCCTCTCTTTATAGAAAAGCTAACCCTCAAACCGATTCCGAAGCATTTATGGGAAGACGTTACTCCGGATGATTTTCAGTTTTCGGAACACAATTTAAACCCGGTAACTTCCGGAGCTTACAAAGTAAAAAAGGCGGATAGGGAAAGTGTCGAATTAATCACTCTGGAAAGAAATCCGCATTACTTCGGAGAAAAGCCCTACATCGACACCCTGGAGTTTCACTTTTTCAAAAGCGAAGAAGAGCTCATAAGCAATAAGAGTGAATTGGACGGCTTCGCACTTCCGAGCATAAAAAACGAGATCAACACTTCTTTCGAAGAATATTCCTTTCATTTGCCACGCTACTTCGCAATCTTTTTCAATCTCAACCACTTCGATGAAGAGGTAAGAAAAGCTCTGGCCTACAGCACCGACAAAGATTCCATTTTGTCTCTTTTGGAAAAGGTGGAAGAAGCGAACTCTCCGATAATCCCCGACTTTTACGGACTTTCCGAACCGGAAGTAATTTACGAATATGATCCGGAAAAGGCCGAAAGTCTTTTAAAAGAAGAGGGATACGAAAGAGGAGATCAATATTTCGAAAAGATAATCAGGGAAGAAAGATCCTTCGAATTTACGGAAAGACTCAAAGAGGGTGATCAAGGGGAGGAAGTAAGAGAGCTTCAAAGATGCTTGATCGAACTGACCGAAGAGCACGAAGATCTTTTTCCGGAAGAAGAGATTACCGGCTATCTTGACGAAGACACCAAAGAGGCGGTAAACAGGTTTCAAGTTCTCTTCAGAGAGGATATTTTGGACCCGCACAACTTTGAAAATCCGACCGGAATAGTAGCTTCCTCGACCAGAGCCAAATTGAACGAGCTGTGCGGAGGAGTGGTTCCGGAAGAAAAAGAGGTTTTAAGTGTTGAGATTACCACCATAGACCACCCCCTGCTTACCGAAGTCGTAGAAGAAATTACAGATAAATGGAAAGAGTTGGGAGTGAAAGTGAAAAAAGACCCCGTTGATCTTCAAACCGTGGAAGGTAGAGTTTTGGAAAATAAGGATTTCGAGGCGTTTCTTTTCGGAATAAGCATGGAGGCGATACCCGATCCTTTCAGATGGTGGCACTCGAGCCAGACGGACCGGCCCGGACTGAATTTCACCAACTACAGAAGCGAAGAGGCGGACGAGTTTTTGGAAGACGCCGTAACTCTTCTCGACAAAACCGAACGAGAAAAAGCTTTGGAGGATTTTCAAAACAGATTGCTCGAAGATAAGCCGGCGATATTCATTTACTCTCCCCATTATCTCTACTTGGTAGACAATAAAATAAAAGGGATAAGCGAAGGAAAAATAATAAACTCTTCTCAAAGATTTAAAAACTTAAATAATTGGTATATAAACACCAAAAGAGTATGGGAGAACAATTAAAAAATCCCGATATCCGTTACATCGAAGACATGAAGGAGGTTTTATACGACAGGGACTGGCTGGAAAAAACGGATAACTTCGAGGCTTATTACATGTATCGCGGGATCAAGAAAAAGGCCGGACTTCGCTACGACATAACCGAAATGCCTTTCAAGATGTTCGGCCGGGAATTTCCAAAAACAAAAGGGCACTACCATCCGAACGACTACGGGGAAGTTTATCAAGTTTTAAAAGGGAGGGCGATTTATCTTCTTCAAGACAGAGAGTTGGAAGACGTAGTCACAATCGAAACCGGACCCGGGGAGGTGGTCATAATTCCACCCGGATACGGTCACGTAACGATAAATCCCGGACCGAAAACACTGAAAATGGCCAATTGGGTCAGTCCCGAGTTCGATTCCCTGTACGAGCCCATTTTGGAAAAAAANGGAGCCGCTTACTTNCATACTACCGACGGCTGGATCAAAAACCCGAATTATGACAAGCTGCCGAAGATCAGAAAAGAAGAGCCGGAAAAAGGAATCCCCGAAGATTTGGAATTTCTAAAAAANAACCAATAAACTGATACTTTGACCGCCCAGGTGGCGGAACCGGCAGACGCGCCAGTTTCAGGGACTGGTGCCCTTACGGGCTTGTGGGTTCGAATCCCACCCTGGGCACAAATTCAAAATTAAAATTTTGAATTAATCTTCAATCGTTAATGATTAATGATTAACGATTGACTATTAATTTTAGAGAAAATAACTCTAAAGATTATTAATCAAGACGGGTTCTTTCTTTGACCGAACCCGTTTAATAACCAAAACGAAAACGAAGAGGAAAGTTTTTGTTTGAAAAGGATGAAAAGTAATAGTGACAAGCTGAAAATAACACCTCTCGGTGGATTGGGAGAGGTAGGGAAAAATATGACCCTTCTGGAATACGAAGGGCGAATTTTAATAATCGATATGGGACTTAATTTCCCGGAAGACGATTCACCGGGAGTCGATTACATAATCCCCAATATCTCCTATTTAAAAGGAAGAAAAGACGATATACTGGGCGTGATTTTCACTCACGGCCATTACGACCATATAGGAGCGGTTCCTTATTTTCTAAACAAATTGGGAAACCCTCCCCTCTACGGCACCCCTCTTACGATGGGAATAATAGAAAAACGCCAGGACGACTTCCCGAACCAGCCGAAATTGAACAAAATCACAGTCGAAGACGGAATCAAAATAGAGATGGGGCCTTTCAAGGTGGAGTTTTTCCATCAAAACCATAACATTCCCCATAATTTGGGTCTTTTCATAGAAACTCCGGTCGGCAATATTCTGCACACTTCCGATTTCAAATTCGACAAAACTCCCCAAAACGGACCCCCGACGAATTTTGAAAAGCTCAACGAGCTTTCCGAAAGGGGTATTCATTTAATGTTTTCCGATTCGACGGGAGCGGAAATCGAGGGAAGTTCACTTTCGGAAAAGACTATCTCCCGAAATATGGAAAAGATTTTCCAGAAAGCTCAGGGAAGAATAATAACCGCTACCTTCTCTTCACTCATAAACAGGGTTCAGGACATAATCGAACTTTCCGAAAAGTACGGCCGGAAAGTGATCATAGAAGGTTACGGAATGAAAACCAACGTGGAGCTGGCTCAAAATCTGGGCCTTATAAACGTTAAAAAAGGAACTCTGGTTGACAGAAAAAACGCCAACGGCCTCCCGGACAAGGAAACTACCATAATTTGTACCGGAGCCCAAGGTGAAGAAAGGGCGGCGCTGATGAGAATAACCAACGGTGAACACAGATACTTTGAGCTCAGAAAAAGGGATACGGTGGTTTTTTCCTCGTCTGTCATTCCCGGAAACGAAAGAACGGTTCAAAACCTGCGGGACGACATCTTGCGTCAAGGAGCCGACGTCTATCATTACAAGATGATGGACATTCACGCCAAGGGGCACGCCCAAAGCGAAGAAGTCACCCGAATGATAGAGATTATGAAGCCCAACTTTCTAATTCCCATCCACGGACAATATTCCATGTTGGTAAAACACAAAAAGTTGGCCGATAAAACCGGTATTCCGGAAAAAACCTTGATTGTAGAAAACGGAGAGCCGATCATACTCACTCCGGAAAAACTATACAAAGACGAAAAAACCGTAAACGCCAAGCCGGTTATGGTTGACGGCTCCGGTGTAGGAGATGTGGGGGGAGTGGTCTTGTACGACCGGAAAGAGCTGGCCGAAAGTGGAATATTCGTAGTGATAGTGGTCTTGGATAAAAAGACCAAAAAGCTCAAAAACTCACCGGATATCATATCCAGAGGATTCGTCTATCTGCGGGAGTCTCAAGATCTACTGGCCGAAACGAGAAATAAAACGAGAGAGATAATAAAAGAGGCTTCAAAGTCAAGAAAAAAGAGTAAGCCGGAAGAGATCAAAAAAACGATGGAGAGAAAGATAGAAGACTTCCTCTACAGCAAAACCAAAAGAAGGCCCATTGTTTTACCGGTGGTTATAGAAGTCTAAAGCTTTCCGGTTTTGAACTGGCGGCTCAAATCAGGTATAATAAATACCAGCAATTAAAACAACAAAAATATGAGAATATTCAGTGGAATACAACCGACGGGCGAGATACACATCGGAAACTATTTGGGAGCCATAAAGCAATGGATAGAGTTTCAAGAGGGAAATGATTGTATTTATTGCATAGTCGATCTGCACGCTTTGACTTCCGACTACGATCCCGAAACGATGAGGGATTCGATAATGAACAAGGCCATAGTTTATTTGGCAGCCGGAATAGATCCGGAAAAATCAACCATTTTCGTTCAATCGGAAGTGAAAGAACATACCGAGCTTTGTTGGTATTTGAACACCTTGACTCCGATAGGAGAATTGGAAAGAATGACTCAATACAAAGAAAAATCAAAAAGAAAAAAGAAAAGATCCAATGCCGGACTTCTGAATTATCCGATTTTGATGGCCGCCGATATCTTACTTTATGATACCGAAGTAGTTCCCGTGGGAGAAGATCAAAAACAGCACATCGAACTGGCCAGAGATATAGCCAAGAGATTCAATAAACGCTTCGGTGAAACCTTTAAAGTGCCGAAAGCCCAGCTTCCCAAAAAAGGAGCCCGAATAATGAGTTTGAAAAATCCGAAAAACAAAATGTCCAAATCGGGCAAGAAAGGAAACGCCGTCTCTCTCTTCGACGACCCGAAAACAATAGAAGAAAAGATAAAATCAGCGGTGACCGATACCGACAATAAAATATCCTACGACCCCAAGGACAAGCCCGGTATATCCAACCTTCTGGTCATCTACAGTGAATTCAAAGATCAAACCATAGAAGAATCGGAAAAAGAACTGAAGGGAGAAAGTTATAAAGTCTTCAAAGAAAAACTGACCGAGGTCTTAATAGAATCGCTCGACCCCTTCAGAAAAAAAAGGAGGGAGCTGGAAAAAAGAAGAGAAGTTTACGTAGAAGAGATCTTGAGCCAAGGAGCTAAAAAAGCAAAGGCGCTGGCCTCTTCGAACATCGCCCGTGTTAAAAGAAAAATGGGTCTGGTTTAATTATTAACCGCCCGAAGGGTGAAAAAGAAGTGTTTGTCATTCCCGCGTTTCCTTTCGTCATTCCCGCGAAAGCGGGAATCTTTTTTATATTGCCGGTTTTTATGAGATTCTCAATCAAGTTGAGAATGACGGTCTTCTACTTTTCGTCATCTTGAGCGTAGCGAAAGATCTTTTCGAAGAGATTCTTCGGCCTACGGCCTCAGAATGACAAGAGTGAGGCCCTCAGAATCACGGGGGTTGTGGGGTCGGGAATGACGAGGGATGCTACGGTCAGATTTCAGGTGATTTAATGCGTTTAATTGACAAAAATATTACTTTATTATAGAGTAATGCAGAAAGGAGGCACCCGTCGTGTTAAAAATAATAAAAGATGAGATACTCCAAGCTTGCTTTGAATATGTTGGTGAGCATGGAGGCCTGGATGACACTCAAAGAATGATTGAAAAGGTGGCCCGGGAGAAAAACTATCCGGAAAGTGTGGTGCGTGAAGTATTAAAAAGTAAAAACTTTTTCATCGGGTAAAAGAAGTAAACCAAATACCACATCTCACCGAGAGATGTGGTTTTTTCTTTATTAACATTTTTTTACCAAAGAAATGAGCTTTTCTCTTTTTTCTTTCAAGAGCTTTTCCGTATCAGCTTCTATGCGTAGTCTGACCAAGTCTTCGGTATTCGATTTTCTGAGATTGAACCACCAGTCCTCGAACTCAATATAAACTCCGTCCAAATCATAGCTCAAGCCGTCGGGAAAAGCGTCTCTCGCCTTCTCCAAAGCCTTCTCTTTGTCTTTCACCTCCATATTTATCTCTTCACTCTGGTAATACTTTTTAAGCGGTTCGATGAGTTCGGAAAAACTCTTCTTTTTATTTGAGAGAAAGCTGATAACTTTAATAGCCATAAACAAGCCGTCGTCAATACAGAAATGATCCCTGTGCATAAAATGGCCGGAAAGCTCGGCTCCTATCAGACCTCCTTCGGATATTAACTTTTCTTTGTAAAAGGGATTGCCCACCCGCATCATTTCCGGAATTCCTCCCGCTTCGGATACTTTTTCAGCCACTATCTTGGAGAACCGAAGATCAAAATAGATCTTCTTTTCATCCGTATTTTCCAGCTCTTTCTCAGCCAAAAGGGCGAGAAGCAGGTCCGGATAGACTATTTCACCCTTCTCATCAACGAAAAAGGCTCTGTCTCCGTCACCATCGAAAAAAACGCCCAAATCGGCTTCCTCGGTCTTGACCGTTTTTGAAAGTGTTTTCATATTTTTCGGTTCCGGATTGGGTAAATGGTTGGGGAAGCTGCCGTCCACCTGATCGAAAAGGCTGACAACTTCCGCATTTAAGCCATTGAAAACGTCTCCGCCGGTTACCGAAGCGACTCCGTTGCCGTAATCAACCACCACTTTCATATTTTCAACGCCCCCGGCGAAAGATAGGATTTGAGAAACGTAGTCCGGAAGCGGATCCCTCTCCTTTTCAATCCCTTTTTCTTCAACGAAGTCTCTGTTTTTAATTATTTTCCTAATTTTTTTAATTTCCTTACCGTGGATTTGAAGCCCCTTTCCCCTTATCAGCTTAATTCCGTTATACTCGGGTGGATTATGGGAAGCGGTCACCATTATTCCGCCGTCATGATTGAAGTTGCAGACTGCAAAATTAACCAGAGGAGTGCTGGCCAGTCCCACGCTCAAAACGGTGGCTCCCGAATCGACGAGTCCTTTTTTCAAGTTTTTGAAAAGCGCCGGAGAGGTCTCTCTTCCGTCCCTGCCGACGACGATTTCCGGATTTTTCTTTCCCAAAAAACTCACGAAACCGCGGCCGATGAGATAAGCCGTTTTTTCGTCCAACTCATCCGGAGAAAGCCCCCTTACGTCATATGTTTTAAATATTTTATCATTCATAAGAATTAAAATTACTTTGAGAATTATATCACAAAACTTGAGATAAGTAAGTATCTGAGTTAAGATGAATTACCATGAGTTTTTCTATAGGAATTATAGGTCTCCCCAATGCGGGAAAGTCAACTCTCTTCAGCCTCCTTACCGAAAAGGAGGTGGGTATAGAGTCCTATCCTTTCACAACGATAGATCCGAACGTAGGAATAGTAAAGGTGCCGGACAAAAGATTGGACCGGTTAGCTGAGACAGTAAATCCGGAAAAAAAATTATATCCGACTATCAAATTCATCGATATCGCCGGGCTTATCGAGGGGGCTCACAAAGGAGAGGGTTTGGGGAACAAGTTTCTCTCACACATAAGGCCTTGTGACAGTTTGGTTCACGTAATAAAAGCGTATGAAAAAAACGAAAGGCCGACTCCCGAAAAGGATAAAAAAACGATAGAAAACGAGCTTTTGATGAAGGATTTGGAGCTTCTGGAAAAGTTGGAAGAAAAATTAAAAGATGATGAGCGCTTGTCTCTAATTAAAAGAATGAAAACTCTCGCATTAAACGGAAAACCCCTGAAAGAGATGAATCTTTCGGAAGAAGAGGAAGGACTGATAAAAGAATTTCAATTTCTAACCCTCAAACCGGTTTTCAATCTTTACAACGGCAAGGGCGAAGGGTTTTCTCTGGACTTGAAAATGGAAGAAGAAGTAAAAGAGCTCTCCGAAAAAGAAAGGCGGGAGCTGGGGGTGCATTGTCAGCTTGATGAGTTTTTAACAAAGTGTTATAATAACTTCAGTTTAATCACCTTTTTCACCATCGCAAAAGGAAAAGTGCAGGGATGGACCATAGAAAAAGGCACCTCCGCTTCAAAAGCGGGAGGAAAAGTGCACTCCGATTTCGAAGAAAATTTCAAGAGAGCGGAGGTTACCGACTTAGATTCCTTAAAATCCGCAAAATCCTTTGAAAAGGCCCGAACGGAGGGGAAGGTAAAAACGGTCGGAGCGGACTACGAAGTTAAAAACGGAGATATAATCGAATTTAAAATATGAATCTTTACGAACTTACATACCTAATTACACCGGAACTGACGAACAAAGAAGTTGCCGAATTCAACGATGAAATAACCGAACTGCTGAAAGGTGCGGGAGCTTCTCTTTGCGGCATAAACAGTCCGAAAAAAAGAAATCTCGCTTACGAAATCGACAGCAAGAATGAGGCCTACCTCGCCTCCATCGATTTGGAGATGGACTCTGAAAAAATAAAGTTAATCGAAGAAAAGATGAAAAAAGAGGACAAGATAATTCGTCACCTGATGGTTTCCAAAGAATTTATCGAAGAAGAGGAAGAGCCGAAAGAAACCACTAAAGAGGAGAAGGAAGAAAAGGAAGAGGGAGAGGGAGAGGGAGAGGGAGAGGAGGATAAGAAAGAAGAAAAGGAAGAAAAGGAAGAAGAGGAAAAGGAGAAAGATAAAAAAGATAAAAAAAATAAAAAAGTAAAATTAAACGAAATCGATGAAAAAATCGATGAAATATTATGAATTTCAATAAAGTCATAATCGCCGGAAATTTAACCGACGATCCGGAAAAAAGAGCTACCGATTCCGGAACTACGGTAGTTAATTTTTCAGTGGCCACCAATCGCTTTTTTACTGACGGATCCGGAGAAAGACAGCAAAGAACCGAGTATCACGACGTGGTCTTTTTCGGAAACACGGCCGACAATATCGCCAAATACCTCTCCAAGGGTTCATCCGTATTGGTGGAGGGAAGACTGCAAACCAGAAGCTGGGAAGGTCAGGACGGTAAAACCAATTACAACACGGAAATTTTAGGACAAACGATTCAATTCGGACCACGAGAAAACGGTAATTCCTCCGGTGGATCCAAAAATAAATCTTCCGAAAGCAAAAAGCAAAAAGACGAAGAAATTCCCGTCATCGAAGAAGACGAGGATATAGACGTAGAAGACATACCATTTTAAAACAACCGACAAATTATGAAACAATGCTATTTTTGCCAACACGAGGTTGAACAGATCGATTTCAAAGAAACGGAAATCCTACAAAAGTTCACCGACAAAACTCACAAAATAAAGCGGAAAAAAAGAACCGGGCTCTGTGCCGGTCATCAAAGAAAAGTCGCCAAAGCGATCAAGAGAGCGAGACAATTGGCACTTCTGCCTTATCAAGAAAACGTAGAAGTTTAGCTCAAAAATAAAAAAAGACCCTTCGAAAGGGGTCTTTTTTTGTTGGAGTAATTAACCCTCTTGTCTTTTCTTTGCCATCTTCTTTTTAATGTCTTCCTCTATCTTTTCCGCAATATTCGAATTCTCCTCCAAGAAGTCCTTGGAGTTGCTTTTTCCCTGTCCCAGTTTTTTATCATTATAGTTGTACCAAGATCCCGCCTTTTCAACTACGTCGACTTCCACTCCCACTTTCAGCAAATCTCCGTAATAAGAGATCCCCTCGTTGTAATATATGTCGAATTGAGCCTTTCTGAAGGGCGCTCCGACCTTGTTTTTAACAACTTTGGCCACAACCCTGTTTCCTATTATTTCCCCCTTAGACTTGATCTGAGCCCTTCTGGAGAGACTAATTCTCACCGAAGAGTAGAATTTCAAAGCCAGGCCTCCGGAAGTCGTTCTCGGATTACCGAATTTCTGTCCTATCTTCATTCTGGTCTGGTTCAAGAAGATAACCGTAGTATCCGTTTCGGCAATCACTTTGGAAAGTTTTCGAAGGGCTGCCGACATCAACCGAGCCTGTTTTCCGATTTGCTGATCACCGACTTCACCGGCAATTTCACTCTTCGGAGCCAAAGCGGCAACCGAATCGACCACTATAACGTCAACTTCACCGGAGCGAACCAAGGTTTCGACGATTTGTAGGGCCTGTTCGCCGGAATTCGGTTGAGAAATGAGAAGCTCATCCACGTTTACTCCTATTTTTTTAGCATAACCGGGATCCAATGCGTTTTCTACATCGATAAAGGCGGTAATGCCGTCTTTTTTTTGTGCCTCGGCCACTATATGCAGGGCGAGAGTCGACTTACCGGTCGAAGCCGATCCGAATATTTCCACCACTCTTCCCCGGGGAACTCCCCCGACTCCGAGCGCCATATCCAAGGAAAAGGAGCCGGTGGGAATGCTATCTACGTCAACCGCCTTCAGGTCTTTGAGTTTCATTAAAGACCCTTCACCGAACTTCTGCTTAATTTCCTTCATCGCCTCTTTTAATTCTTTACTTTCGGCCTTCTTTTCTTTTTTCTTCTTTTTGTCTTTTTTATCTTTTTTCTTTTTCTTTTTTTTAGCCATAAGAATAACGGTTTATTTTTTAATCTTCATTATTTTTATTGTTATTGAAATCATTGAGCTTTTCCTCTTCCGAAAAAGGTCTTTCACTTTCTCCGTCACCGTAGACGACTCTGGGTTTGGATCCTCGAGAAGGGCCGACTATATTCCTGGCTTCGAGCATGTCCAGTATCCGGGCCGCTCTTACATATCCTATTCGAAGCTTCCTTTGGAGCATGGAGGCGGAGGCTTTGTCCGCTCTTATCACCAATTCTTTAGCGTCTTCGTAAAGCTCGTCTTCTTCCATGTCTCCCTCAATTTTTTGAGCTCTGTCTTTTTCCAGCTCTTCTTCCAAATCTTCACTTAAATCATCCTCTTCGTCGACATCCCCCTCCACCTTATCAACCAACCATTTGATTACCTCCCTGACTTCTTCTTCGGAGACGTAAGGGCCCTGGACACGTTTGGGTTTGGAGTTGTTATTCGAAGAAATGAAAAGCATATCTCCGGACCCGAGGAGTCTTTCGGCTCCTCCCATATCAAGCACGGTTCTGGAGTCGACTTGCGAGGCGACTTGAAAACTGACCCGAGAAGTAATATTCGCCTTTATGAGTCCGGTGATAACCTCCACCGACGGTCTTTGGGTGGCCAATATTAAATGAATTCCGACCGCCCTGGCCATCTGGGCAATGCGAACAATCCCGCTTTCTATCTCACTCTGCTTTTTGGCCATTAAATCGGCCAATTCGTCGACGACCAAGACTATGTAGGGCATTACTTCTTCATCATCCTGCTTTTTGGCCCATTTGTTGTAACTGTCTATATTTCTCTTTTTATTTTCGGATAAAACGTCGAATCTTCTTTCCATCTCACCTATGAGCCATTCCAAAGCGTTATGAGTCTTTTCCGCGTCATACATTACGGAAGTAAGGAGGTGAGGTAGTCTTTTGTAAAAGGAAAATTCCACTCGCTTGGGGTCAACTAAAATTAATCTCAACTCTTCCGGAGAGTTATTATATATCAAACTGAGTATTAAAGTGTTTAAAAATATCGTTTTACCCGAACCGGTAGCACCGGCAACCAGAAGATGGGGCATTCTGGCCAAATCGGTATAAATGGGGTTTCCGGAAACATCCTTACCGACAGCCAAAGTCAAAGACGAATCCTCCTTGGAAAATCGATCTCCCAAGAGATCTCTGAGCTTTATCATCTCCCTGTCTTCATTGGGAACTTCTATTCCGACCAGTGACTTGCCCGGAATGGGAGCTTCCGTTCTTACCGGATGCTTGGCCAAAGCCAAAGCCAAATCATCGGAAAGGGAAGTTATTTTGGAGAGCTTTACCCCTTCCGCCGGCTTCAGAGTGTATTGAGTAACCGTGGGACCGACGTTTATCTCCGACATCTCCACGAAGATATCGAAGTTGGAAAGAGTGTTTTTAATTATTTTCGCATTCTTTTTGGTATCTCCCGGATCGGCACTTCCTCCGCCCTTTTCCAAAAGTTTAAGAGGCGGAGTGATTCTTTTGCTTCTGGCGGGAACTTTTTCCGGAGATTTTTCCTCTTCCTGCTTTTCTTCTTCCCGTTTTTGAGTCTTAATTTCTTTGGTTTCAAAGCTGGGAGCGAATATTTTCTTTATAACCGAAGGCTTTTGGCTTTTTCTTTCTCTTCTTTTTTCAAAAAAGTCCTCCACCGCCGTCACAAAAGAGGCGTCTTTGTAAAGTAGGTGCCAGAATATGACCAACCCCATCAAAGTCGATATTGCGAATATAAGTAAACTGGCTACGGGACCCAAATAAGTTTTTAACGGGACACTTATCGAGCTGCCTATCAATCCTCCAACCTGTTTGCCATTCTCAACAAGACCGAAAAAACTACCGATCGTAGTAAAAAAACCGGTGGCTCCCAGCAATATTAACAAAAACCCGCCCAAAAGCGGTGAAGTGAACTGCTCATATTCGGTTCTCAAAAATATCCAGCCGGTTACAAGAACCAACAACGGTAACAGCCCGGCCATTCCTCCAAAAAGAGAAAGTGATATCTCTCTTAAAATCTCTCCACCCTCTCCGGCGGCATCAAAAGCACTCAACGTACCGATCATCGCCAAGAGAAAGAGGAGGAGACCGGTAATGATTCTCCTTAGTTTGCTGGAAAAAAACGGCTCCTTTTCTTCATCTTTTTTCTTTTTCTTTCCCATATCTATTTAATTGTACCACAAATAGGGGTAATTTAAAGGAGTTAAAGCTCTCGCTCCTTAATTCCAGTACCGGCGGGAATCAATTTTCCGATGATTACATTTTCTTTGAGTCCTTTCAAAGGATCACTCTTGCCTTCCAGAGAAGCTTCAATCAAGATTTTTGAGGTTTGCTGAAAAGAAGCGGCCGAAAGGAAAGAGTCGGTGTTGAGCGCCACCTTGGAAATACCGAGCAACATGGAAGCGGCCTTCGGGGGTTCCTTTCCTTTTTCCTCGAGTTTTTCTCTCTTTTTTTCGAAAACGTCCCTCTCTATGATTTGTTTTGGAGTGAAAAAGGAGTCTCCGGGATCGGTAACCTGCATTCTGGAAGTCATCTGTTTAACGATAACCTCCAAGTGTTTATCGTGAATATCCACCCCTTGAGAAACATACACCTTTTGGGCTTCTTTCAATACGTACTTTTTGGTCTCCTTTATTCCTCGATTCTTGAAATACTTTTTAAGATCCATGTTACCTTCACAAAGCTGAGTACCGGGTTCTACTTTTTCTCCTTCGGTTACCCATATTGCTTTGTTGGAATCTATTTTATAAGTTTTAACCTCTTCCTTTTTCGTGTTTTTTTCATCCACTCTTATTTTTATCAATCTCTCTTCTTCATCAACTTCTATAACTTTCCCTTTCACTTCGGACATCTCCGCCCTGCCTTTCGGTTCTCTCACTTCAAAAATCTCTTGAACTCTGGGAAGACCCATGGTAATGTCGGTTCCTCCGGCAACTCCTCCGGTGTGGAAGGTTCTCATTGTAAGCTGGGTGCCGGGCTCGCCTATGGCTTGAGCGGCAACGATTCCGACCGCGTCCCCAATTTTAGTCAGCTTGTTTCTACCCAATTCCCATCCGTAGCATTTCTGGCAAACCCCGCTCGTCGTATTACAAACCATTACCGAACGAACTCTCAGTTCTTCCAATTCACTTTCCTTTATCTTTTCGGCTGCGTCCAAGTCGATCACTTCTCCTTTTTTAACCACTTTTTTCCTACCGATTTTAATATCTTCGACGGCAACTCTTCCGACAATTTTAAAGTAAAAGTCCTGATCGATCGCTTCGGCATCTTTCTTTTTAACCAAAATTCCTTCATTTTCACCACAATCCTCTTCGGTCACCACCACTTCGTGAGACACGTCAACCAATCTCCTGGTCAAGTAGCCGGCACTGGCCGTTCTCAAAGCGGTATCGACAGTTCCTTTCCTGGCTCCGTGAGTGGAAATAAAATACTCCAAAACGTCAAAGCCTTCCTTGAACGAACTTCTAACCGGAAGCTCTATCACTTCACCGGAAGGGTTAACCACCAATCCTTTCATTCCGGCCATCTGAATCGGCTGAGACCAGGATCCACGAGCTCCGGAGTCGGTAATGGTAAGGACCGATCCGTAGTCGGGAAGAGTCTCCGGAACCAGATCTTCCACTTTGTTTTTAGCTTTGGTCCAAACTTCGATAATCTTGTCACTTTTTTCTTCTTCGGAAAAGAGCCCTTGTTCATAATAATCTATTATCTCTTCTCTCTTTTTCTCCGCTTCCTTTATCACTCCCTTCTTCTTCTCGGGAATAATCAAATCATCCATTCCCCAAGATATTCCGGAAACAGTGGAATACTTGAATCCGAGATTCTTGATATCATCAAGCATCAAGTGGGCATCTTTCGGTTCGTAATTTTTAATTATTTCCGCGACTACCGCTTTTAAATTGGAGGAGTCCATCGTTTCGTTTTTGAACGGGATTTCCTCGGGTAACGCTTCGTTGAATATAATTCTACCAACCGTAGTTTCCACCATCTCGCCTCCGATTCTCACTTTCACCTCGGCCCTTATATTAACCTTATCATAGTCATAAGCCAACTTAGCTTCTTCAGTTGAAGAAAGCAGCTTTCCTTCTCCTTTCGTACCTTTTTCGACTTGCGTCATCCAATAACAACCCAAAACCATATCTTGAGAAGGGGAAACTATCGGTCTTCCGGTAGCCGGCTTAAGAAGATTCTCGGAAGAGAGCATCAGCTCCTTAGCTTCCTTTTGTGCTTTCTTCGACAGAGGTAGATGTACCGCCATTTGGTCACCGTCGAAGTCGGCGTTGAAAGCTTCACATACCAGTGGATGAATTCTTATCGCCTCTCCCTCGGTAAGAACCGGTTCGAAGGCCTGAATTCCCAGTCTGTGCAAAGTGGGAGCTCTGTTCAAAAGAACCGCTTTGCCCTTCACCACTTCTTCAAGAATCGGCCAGACTTCATCATCTTTTTCATCGATCATTTTGGTCGCCCCTTTGACGTTGTAAGCCAAGTCTTGATCGAGTATTTTTTGAATTATGAAGGGTTTGAATATTTCGAGAGCCATCTTTTTCGGCAAGCCGCACTGATTCAGCTTCAATTCGGGCCCGACCACAATAACCGATCTTCCGGAATAGTCAACCCTCTTTCCCAGCAAATTTTGTCTGAATCGTCCCTGCTTACCTTTAAGCATGTCAGCCAAGGACTTGAGAAGTCTCTGCCCGCCGGTGGAAGCTTGAGTGACAACACCTTTTCTCATCTGATTGTCCACTAAAGCGTCAACCGCTTCCTGAAGCATTCTTTTTTCGTTTCTGACGATAACTTCCGGAGCATCGATGTCCAATAAGTTCTTAAGTCTGTTGTTTCTGTTTATCACTCTTCTGTACAAATCATTCAGGTCGGAAGAGGCGTATCTTCCTCCGTCAAGCTGGATGATGGGTCTCAGGTCGGGGGGAAGTACCGGTAAAACGGTGGGGAACATCCATTCGGGCCGTATGTCGGCTTTTTTCATCGCCCGAAAGACCTTCAGTCGCTTCAGATATTTTTTCTTTTTCGATTTGGAACCGGTTTCGTCTTTTTTCTTAGTAAGCTCCTTAATCTTTTTATCCAAATCGGTCTCTTCAAACATTTCTCTCAAGGTCTCCGCTCCGGTCCCGGCTTTGAATATGTCACCGTATTTTCTCTTGAATCTGTGATACTCAACTTCGGAAAGGATTTTTTTATTCTTTATCGCTTTTATCTCTTCTTTGGTTTTGTCTCTCGCTTTTCTCAACTTTTCCAAGGATTTCTCCAACTCTTCGCCTTCCAAGTTGTCTTTTCTTTTTTTCTTTTTCTTTTTAAATTCTTTCTTCAGCTTTTTTAAAACCTCCGCCTTTTTATCCTCATCGACTTCGATTACTATATAGCCGGTAAAATAAACCACCTTCTCCAGTTTTTTCTTGGAAATCCCCAGGACGAGCCCCATTTTGGAAGGAATTCCGCGTAAATACCATATGTGAGAAACCGGAGAAGCGAGCTTTATATGTCCCATTCTGGACCTTCTTACCGAAGACTTGGTAACTTCAACCCCACATCTGTCACAAACTATTCCTTTGTATCTTATCTTCTTGTATTTTCCACAATAGCACTGATAGTCCTTTTCCGGACCGAAGATACGCTCACAAAAGAGACCGTTTTTTTCCGGTTTTTGGTTTCTATAATTTATTGTCTCCGCTTCGGTAACTTCCCCGTGGGACCAATCCAAAATATCTTCGGGAGAAGCGAGCTTTATTTTGATTGCTTCTACATCTTCTACACGCATGGTTTTGGTTTAATTAAAATTTCCGTACGGAAATTTATTTATTTTTTATTTCAACATTCAATCCTATCGATTTCATTTCGGAAATCAAAAGTTGAAAAGAAGCCGGTAAGTTCGGTTTTTTAATCTCGTCACCTTTCAGTATTGCTTCGTAAGCGGCCGCTCTACCGGGAACGTCATCCGATTTTATGGTAAGCATCTCTTGTAAAGTATGAGCCGCCCCATATCCTTGCAGAGCCCAGACTTCCATCTCTCCGAATCTTTGTCCTCCGAATTGCGCTTTACCTCCCAGGGGCTGCTGAGTAATGAGTGAATACGGTCCTATCGCTCTCATATGGATCTTATCCTCTATCATATGAATCAGCTTCAAAAGATACATGTAACCGACAGTCACCTTCCGGGGGAAAGCTTCACCCGTCCTTCCGTCATAAACTTTGAGCTGTCCGTCTTCCGAGTAGCCGGCTTTTTTGAGTTCCTCTTTAATTTCTTTATTGGTTGCTCCGGAAAGAGAAGGGGTTTCCGCCAAATATCCCAGCTCCTCGGCGGCAAGTCCCAGATGAGTTTCCATAACCTGTCCGATGTTCATTCTGGAGATAATTCCCAAAGGGTTGAGCACTACATCAACGGGGGTTCCGTCTTCCAAAAAAGGCATCTCCTCTTCGGGGAGGACGGTCGAAATCACTCCCTTGTTTCCGTGTCTTCCGGATAATTTGTCACCGGTCTTTATTTTTCTCATTTGAGCCACTCTGACTTCCACTTTTTTAATTACTCCGGTGTCGAGTTTGTGTCCTTTTTCTCTGGAAAATACTTTTATTCCGATCACTCTTCCTTTTTTTCCGTGCTTCATTCTCAAGGAAGAATCTTTCACGTCTTTCGCTTTTTCACCGAAAATGGCCTTGAGAAGCCTTTCTTCCGGGGTTAGTTCCGCTTTTCCTTTCGGTGATATTTTTCCAACCAGGATATCTCCCGGTCCCACCTCGGCTCCTATTCTGATTATTCCTTCTTCATCCAAATCCTTAAGTTTTTCCTCGGAAACGTTGGGTATATCGTTGGTGGTCACTTCCGGACCCAACTTGGTGTCTCTTACGTCACAGGTGAAGTTTTCTATATGTACGGAGGTGTAGACATCGTCCTTAACCAATCTTTCGGATACCACTATCGCATCTTCATAATTGTACCCTCGCCAAGGTAAAAAGGCGATTAAGGCGTTTTGTCCCAAGGCGAGCCTTCCTTCGGCAATCGCTCCTCCGTCGGTGAGAACTTCTCCTTTCTTTACTTTGTCACCCTTTTCTACGGTCGGTTTTTGGTGAAAGCAAGTATAATTATTGGTATGAGAAAAGGTTTCCAGTTTATGAGTATGTTTCTTGCCCGATTTTCCCTTTATCACTATCTTTTTTCCGTCGACTTCCACGACTTCCCCTTTTTCTTTGGCCAGGACGGCATGTCCCGAATCCTTGGCTACCTTCGCCTCGATTCCGGTTCCGACCAAAGGCGGATTGGGTTTTAGTAGCGGTACGGCTTGTCTTTGCATGTTGGCTCCCATTAGAGCTCTGTTGGCGTCATCGTTTTGCAAAAAGGGAATCGCGGAGGCGGCTACCGATATCAACTGTTCGGCAGCTACATCTATATAATCTATTTCTTCCCTGTCGGCTATGCCCGGCTCACCTTCAATTCTGGCTTCCACTCTTTTTTCCACTATTTTACCGTCTTTAATCCGGATACCGCCGTGGGCTATTTTATACTTTTCCTCTTCGTGGGCGTCTAAAAATTTAACTTCATCGGTTATCTTTCCGTTTTTCACTTTGTAATAGGGTGTTTCTACAAAGCCGTATCTGTTCACCCTGGAGTAGAGTGAAAAGTGATTTACGAGCCCCACATTCGAACCTTCCGGAGTCTGAATGGGACAAATCCGTCCATAGTGAGAAGCTTGAACGTCTCTGGCTTCAAAACCGGCTCTTTCCCTGGTAAGCCCTCCGGGTCCGGTGGCGGTCAGTCTTCTTTTGTGTTCCAGTTCCGACAAGGGGTTTTCTTGATCCATAAATTGAGAGATTGCCGAGGAGGCGAAGAATTTCTGTACTGCGGAAGCGAAAGGGCGAGCATTAATCAATTTGGACGGATCAAGATCGTCGTCTTCGGCGGTTGAAATCTTGTCTTTGATATTTCTGTCTATCCTCATCAAGGAGACTCTGAGCTTGTTTTCCAAAAGCTCGGTGAAAGCTCTGACTCTCCTGTTTCCCAAGTGATCTATCTTGTCTTCTTCCGCTTCCGGGTCGTTGTTCAATCTGATTATCTCTTTAATTACCGCGATAACGTCTTCGGCGGTAAGTGTTCTCTCTTCGGTGGTAATCTTTTCGTCCTTTTCCGGTTTCAGTTCGGGGAGTCTTTGCCACATTCGCCAACGACCGACTTCGGAAAGGTCATATCTGTCAAAATTGAAGAAAGTGTTTTCAATCAGCTCTTTGGCCGGTTCGGGAGTAACGGCTTCACCGGGTCTCATTCTTCTGTAAATTTCCATCACCGCCTCCTTTCTGTTTTTAGCTCTATCTCTTTCCAAAGTTCTTTTAATATAAGAAACATCCGATTTGTCTATATCCTTAAAAATATCCTTTACGTCCTTGTCTCTCGATCCCTTCATCTTCTTGTCGCCCAAACCGAGAGCTCTGAGAAGTGTGGTAACGGGAACTTTTCTTCTTCTGTCGATCCTGACTCCCAAAAATCCGTCCGGCTCGGAAATAAATTCAAGCCAAGTTCCCCTGTTGGGAATGATTTTGGCTCCGAAAACTTTTTCTCCCTTTTTTTCTTCCGAAGTAAAAAAGGCGCCGGGAGATCTTATAAGTTGTGATACGGCGACCCTTTCGACTCCGTTTACTATAAAAGTACCCCTTTCACTCATAAGGGGGAAATCACAAAGAAATATCTCTTGGCTTTTGGTTCCTTCCGTTTCCAGATTTACAAGCTTTACCTCCACTTTCAGGGGGGCGGTATAAGAATCGTTGTTCTCTTTGGCTTCGTGAGCGTCTTCGTATTTTGATTCTTCCAATTTGTAGTCCGAAAAATATATTTCCCATTCCTTTCCGGAATAGTCTTTTATGGGAGAGGCTTCTTTGAATAAATTTTCCAGTCTCTCTTCCCAAAAGTTTTCCCAGCTTTCTTTTTGGAGATCCAAAAGATAGGGGAGGTTCAAAGTTTTTTCTCTTCGACCGAAGTTTTTTGTTTTTGGCATTATTTTAACCGGCTTTAACAAACAAAAGAGACCCTATTTACCATATAGGATCGTTTAATTTATTTTTATTAATAAGAAAGCTTAATCAAAAAAGAAAAGCGCTTAGTGTTTTGTATCGATATGTTCGAAAACTGACTCAGTGCTACTTATTTTACTTTTTTTAAAATGCTTTGTCAAGTGCTAATTATTATTATATCTTATATTTTCAAAAATTCCAAGCCCGGCGAAAGTAAAAAGTATGGAGCTTCCCCCGTAACTGACAAACGGAAGAGGGGTCCCCATTACCGGCAAGAGTCCCAAGTTCATTCCGATATTAACAAAGCTTTGAAACATCACAATTATCAAAAAACCGGAAACGAAAAGACGAGGAAAATTGGATTCGGCTTGAAAAACGACTTTCATCATTCTCCAGACTATAACGGCAATAGCCGCTATCAGGACAAAAACGACAATAAAGCCCATCTCTTCCGCTATAGCGGCAAAAATAAAGTCGGTATGTGGCTCGGGTAAAAAGCCGTATTGGGTTTGGCTTCCCTGTCCCAGTCCTTGACCCAAAAGCCCTCCGTGACCGATCGCTGTTCGGGCATGAGTCCCTCCCCATCCGATACCCTGAGGATCAAGTTGGGGGTTGAAAAAGCTCAAAACTCGTTCTTGCTGATAGTCTTGCATTAAAAAGCCCCAAACGAGTCCGAGAGAAGCCAAGGCCACTCCGGAAAGAGCCAAGAAGTGTTTCAGTTTAATTCCGGAAATAACAAGTATCGAGCCCCATAAAATTAAAAATATTACCGCCGTACCCATGTCGGGCTGCTTAAAAACAAGATAAGTGGGGATGAAGGCGTAAACTCCGGAAAGAATAATATGTCTTATCTTATAAAGTTCTACGTGTCTAACCGAAAAATACTTTGCGAGAAGTATTATCAAGGTTAATTTCGCCAGCTCGGCGGGAGAAAACATAACCGGTCCGATACGAAACCATCTTTGAACATTTCTTATCTCCGGACCGAAAAACAAAAGTCCCAAAAGCAGAGCAATAGAAGCCAAGTAAAGCCCCAAAACCAAAAAAGAGTTCTCCTTAAAAATACGCCAGTCCACGAAAGAAAGCAGAATAAATATTAAAAATCCGAAAAGTACGAAAAGTCCCTGCCTGAAGGCGGCTTCTTGTCCGACGGAGCTGTGGATCGAAAGAAGGCTGATTGTAGAGATGACTACTACTGACAGTATCAAGAATGGATCAAATTTTGAAATTCTTTTCAAAAACTTCATAGGAGATTCTTAAATTCATCCTCGGTTAAAATCTTCACTTTATTTTCTTTTGCTTCTTCAAGCTTTGAGCCCGGATTTTCACCCACTACCAGATAGTCCGTATTTTTTGAAACACTGGAGGAAACTTTCCCGCCCAGCCTCCTCACTTCTTCTTTTGCTTTTCTTCTGGTCAAAGAGTTCAAGCTGCCCGTAAAAACGAATTTTTCTCCTTCCAATCCTGAGCTTTCGTCTTCTTTTTTTATTTCGACACCGAGCTTTTTCAAGTTTTCGATCATTTTTAAGTTCTCTTCATTGCTAAACCAATCTTTAATTTCCTCCGCCACAATCGGTCCTATGTCGGGAACCCCCAAGAGCTCCTCTTTGTCAGCCTTTTTTAATTCTTCCAGGTTCTTGAATTTTCTGGCCAAATCGATTGCCGTTCTCTCTCCGACTTGATTTATCCCCAAAGAGTATATCAGCCGAGAAAAAGTGATTTCTTTGCTGTTTTCTATCGCTTCCGTCAAGTTTCCCGCCGCTTTGTCGGCAAATCTTTCCAAGGGGAGAAGGTCGCCCTTTTTCAGCTTGAACAAATCAGCCGGTCCGGAAACCAAACCTTCCTCCATCAGTTGTTCTATAACCTTTTCTCCCAAACCGTCTATGTCGAAAGCCGATTTGGAAACGAAATGTTTTAGATATTCTCTCTTTTTAGCAACACAGTCGTCACCGGGACATTTCTTTACCACCTCTCCTTCCGGTCGAACCAATCGGCTGCTGCAAACCGGACATTTTTCGGGAAAAACGAACTCTTTTTCACTACCGTCTCTCATTTCCGGCAAAACCTTTATGACGTAGGGGATTACGTCTCCCGCCCTGCCGACTACCGCCGTATCCCCGATCTTAATTCCCAGCCTTTCTATTTCATCTTCGTTATGGAGGGTCGCTCTGGTTATTTCAACTCCACCCACTTTTACCGGCTTCAGAATAGCTACGGGGGTAACGCTTCCGGTTCTTCCTATCTGAACGGTGATGTCCTCCACTTCGGTGGTCGCCTTTTTCAAGGGAAATTTATAAGCGATTCCTCCCCGGGGCGCCTTCCCGGTCACTCCCAACCGATCGAAAAGCTCGTTGTCGTTAACGAAGACAGCCACTCCGTCAATCTCGTAGTCTAACTTTTTCCTTTCTTTTTCCGCCCGGTTTCTGAAATTGAACACCTCTTCCAAATTTTTACAAACTTTTTCCCCGGTCGTTTTAAATCCCAGACTTCTGAGAAGCTTATGCTTTACGGCGTGAGTTTCCGCTCCGAAAGGAGTAACTGTTTCACCGGTTTTCAGATTCGCTTTCAGTTCGTAAGCGAAAAAGCTCAAGTTACGGGAAGCTACCACTTCCGGATCAAGCTGCCTGATCGTCCCGGCGGCCAGGTTCCTGGTGTTGGCATAAGGATTTTCCTCTCTTTCTTTTCTTTCCCTATTTATTCTTTTGAATTCGGATTCGGTTATAAACACCTCTCCTCTTATTACCACGTCTTTTTCGTCTTCGAGCCAACCGGGATGACTTGACAGTTTTTTTTCTTTTTCTGAAAAATCTTTCGGTGATCGGAGGCGAAGCGGTATGGATTCTATCGTTTTTATATTTTCAGTAACGTTTTCCCCGACTTGTCCGTCTCCCCGTGTAGAGGCAGCTTTGAGCAAAGAATCTTCAAAGACCAGTTCCAGAGCCAAACCGTCTATTTTATATTCACAAAAAAAATCATCATTTATCTTTTCTCCGATATGTCTCTCCATTCTCTTTTTCCAGTCTCTCATATCCTCTTCGGCAAAAGCGTCCTGAAAAGAGAGCATCGGAGTGGAATGTTCATACTTTTCAAACTTTTCGAGTGGCTTACCTCCCACTCTCTGGGTCGGGGAATCGGGAGTGACCAGTTCGGGAAATTTGTTTTCCAAATCAAAAAGCTCCTTTTTCAAGGAATCGAGGGTTTCTTCGGAAATTTCCCGCTTATCTTTTACGTGATAGAGGTATCTATGCCTTTTTATGACTTCTCTCAATTTTTTCGCTCTTTTTTCAGCCTTTTTTTTATTCATTATACTTCGGACGACTTATCTGAATGGCTCTCCTTGTACCTCGATAAGTTCCGGGAATAACAATAACCAGACTGTCTTCTCCGTTTACCTCCCTGTCTGCTCTTTGATATCGATACATTTGGTTTCGCTCGTCAATTCCGTTTCCACTACCTACGGTTTCATCCACATACATCCACGTACCCCAATTCAATTGACTCTCATCTTGCTCCTCGTCATCATGAATATACTCCCATCTGGAGAGAATTTCTTCAGCTCCCGCATCGGCCGCATAAAACGCTCCGACCGAATTACTCATTTCCGCAACCGTTCCTATCTGGCCGACCAAAACAATTGAAATAGCAACCGCTCCGCTGTAGAGTATTCCCAGAGTCAAAACGGTATAATAGAGAATCGATCCTTTTTGGTTTTTACATTTCATTACTTTTTTACTAATTTTTTCTATAATTATTTATTTCTAAAAGTTTAAAATTAATCTCAAACAAACCGAGCCTTAGCATTTAAAATACTATAATCACTTAAATTTGTCTCCCTTTCGGTGTTCATAAGAAAATGGGATGGCACATCTACCTTTTTTAAGCAAATCTGTAATAGCCCGACCTACTCTAACCAAACTCGATAAACTCGCAAAGCTCCCCCAGAATTATTAAAACCTCCTGTTTCCCAAATAATAGCTTTAAACCACCACTCACCACTTAAGTGTGATATATCAAAAGAGTTTGTCTGCCTGTTAAAATCAGGGTTCTCGATTCTAACATCTTCTTCATGCCAGTATTCTCCCTTATCCGCATCCTCTTCAGTAGTAGCCTGAAAAGCAACATGACCTGTTGGAGCATTTTGTGCCATTTCCCAGTCAACATAAGCAGTATTATAATCTGTTAAATCAACACCGTTATCAGTTGCCCAAGCTCTAATATCATAGTGAAAGAAAGTACCATCTATCTCTAACCATAAATGGTCGGATTCTTTGCTTATATTGCCATTACCATCCTCGCGACCCGGAACCCATTCATCCTCATAATCACCTTCATCATAAATATAACCATCAGAGTCAGGCCATCCTTCTTCAAAATTAGCGGTAACGGTCACGTCCCGGTCGGGCATAGTGAAGGTAGTGTCGGGATCACTGTCATCACCAAAGGTTCCCTCCGGAGCACTCCAGTTGATAAATTCGTATCCGTCTTCGGGTTGGGTTGATATATCTACGACAGTTCCTTCCGTATACGGAGAATTATCAGTTTGATCCGTAGCTATACCTCCCTCCGAGGGAGATGCTTCCATGGTCAGTTCATAAGTATCCTCCTCTTCTTCCTCAAAATTAGCGGTTACCTCTATGTCTTGAGTCGGCATTTCAAAAAATATTTCTTCCTCAGAAGAGTCCATATAGCCGGTCCATTCTATGAAATCCCACCCGCTTTCGGGAATGGCTTCAAGGTTGATTTCAAGGCCAGCCTCAAACTGATAAATGCCTGTTCCGTAATTTCCTTCCTCTCCTTCTCCTTCCGTGCTTATCGTCAAATTATATGTTTCTATCTCTTCTTCCTCCTCTTCCTCTTCTTCTATGTCATGTATTCTTTCTACATCCAACCTTCTTCTGGTTACGCTGGTTTGAATGTTGTTGCTCCACCACTCCGTTAAAACGTCTTCGAGCTCCAAACTGAAAGTAACTCCGGGCTGTTTTTTATATCTATCCTCAATTTCGGTTAATCGAAACTCACTTTCAAAACCGGTGACATCGACTCGCCCCGAAGTGAGTCTGTAAACTTCCCCCTCACTCTTCATTTTAATTACTTCTTCATCTCCATCTTCATCCAAAAAGAATTCAAGGCACCTTCCTTTATAGTCCGTATATTTAATCCCTCCTTTTCCTTCAGATGATTCTCCATAAGTGAGCCCTTCTCTGTGCTCACCGAGACAGGCACCGTCATGATCACTTCTTGCCATTCTTATGGATCTACTCATATACTCAATCGCATAACTGATTTCACCCAAAGTTCTCTGCACTCCCACTGTCCTTTTTTGCAATCTGAAATTGGTTATGAAGATGCTACTGATAATCAGCCCGACTATGGAAAAAAGCCCGACAACAACGAGCATCTCAATTAAAGTAACTCCTCTTTTATTCATACCAGTCATATAGTCTTGTTTGAATTGTTTTTGATTTTTCCTCTTCATCTCTTTCTTCCCAACTCACTTCAACCGTAACCAGTAAATATTCTTCAGTAATTCCGGGCTCAAATTCCCGCTCTTCGAGCTCTAATCGAACTTCTCTTTTAAATGTTGTTTTTTCGTCATCATCACAATCGGCGTAATGGAAAAAACCCTCGTCTTCGTCTAAACATAAATATTCATCATATTCGGATCCGAGCTCTTCTGATCCGTAATAAACACTGCCCACCGCCTCTTCTTCTCCTTCCTCCAAAAGGCCGTCATGCCAGAGCTGGTAAGGGTTCCGAACGTCTTCATCTTCATGGTATCTTACCAAATAGTTTTCATCTCTTATTCTTCTTACCACCTCGAAAGCTTCCTGAGTAAGATAAGAAGCCGTCACCTCGTAAGAGAGGGGAATCGATTGACGAAATGTATGGAGCATGAAAGAAATAACCGCTACAATGCCCCACGAAAAAATCATTATCGCCATCAAAAGCTCGATGATGGTAAATCCCTTTTTTTCATTATTTAAAATCATTCCAAAATTTGAACCAATCCTATTTTATTAACTCTTATCGTTTTGCTCTGGTCTAAATCCCTAAATTTAAACTCAATATCAGCATAGTTTTTGTCCATTATATTTCCATTGGAATCATAAAAAAACGCTTCCGGTTCAGGAGGTACGAACGCTACCCGCTTACGGCTTTCATCGGGAACATAAGCTCCGCTTTCCAAGTCGCCCTTCCTTTCCTCATCCGTACCTTTCATTAAAATATAGTGGCTCTCATAAAAATCTATAGTAAACTCTTCCACACGCTCACCGTTCTCCCGCTCAATATCGAGCCCCGAGTAAGACATTCCCCGAACGGATTCTATTTCGCCGACTATTTTTTGAGCTTCGTTTTCCAATTTAGCGATCCTGCCGGAATATCTATAACCGGCAAAAGTAAAAACGGAAATTATTCCAATAACGGCTACTGAAATTAAGAGTTCGATAATGCTGAATCCCTGACTTCTCATAATAAGGAAAGATAAAATTTAATTATCGTTTCACCGAGAAAAAAAGCGACAAAGGTTCCCGTTACCAGAAAGGGTCCGAAGGGAACCATGTCCTTTCGTCCTTTTATTCCGGAAATTATTAATCCTATTCCAATTATAGCACCTATGAGAAAGGAAAAAAACAGGCCGGCCAAAATGTCGGGAAATCCCAAAAACAGGCCCATAAAACCGGCATATCTGACATCTCCGAATCCTATTCCTTTTCCTTTAGTTAAAATGTAGATACTGAAAAAAAACAAGAAAGTAGCCAGTCCGGAAGCCAATACATTTAAAAACTCCCAGCTGATAAGAGTTTCTACACGAAATAAGTGATGAGCAAACGCTAAAAACAAAGCCGGATAGATTATTTTATTGGGAATTATATAATGTTTTAAATCATAAACGAAAACGACAATCAGAAGTAAAAAAATGGAAAGAAGCAAACCGAGAGAAATTATGGCGGTGGGGGTAAAAAACAATGGATAATTTAAAAAAGTAATCAAGAAAACAATACCGGTAATAATTTCAACCAAGGGATACTGAATAGAAATTTTTTGACGACAATAACGACACTTTCCTTTTAAAAATAAAAAGGAAAAGACGGGAATCAAATCAAAAAAGGAAAGCTTGTGCTTGCAAGAAGGACAATAAGAGTTTCCTCCCAAAGTCTCACCCGTTTTCAGCCTGTGAATGACACAATTCAAAAAAGAGCCGAAAAGAGTTCCCAAAATGAAGATAAATGAATAAAAAGCAAGATTCATTATGGATAAAGAAGCCCCTCATCTGGCGGATGGGGGCTTTTAACTGATATTTCTTTTTCAAACACAACCGCTCAACATCACCGACGGTTATTTTTGTTATCTGTTTTAAGCAATTTCAAAGCAATTTAATCAATAAAATTCCTTCAAAGACTGTCAACAGCATCACTTTATATTATTCCTAATCCACAGGACAAACTATTTCTGTTTGGGCAGGTGGAGGATCAGTCGTCTCTCCGGCGTTCCCATCGCTGTCAATGCAATAATACACAACATCTTCTTCGGACTCGGCACAAAGTGCAGCCCAGGCCATGTAGCTTTGAGCATAATCACCACTTTCAATCTCTATTTGATACTGATCGGGGTTTTCGTATCCCTCTTCATCATGAATAGCAGCACTACAGTTGGGTAGATCATCAGCAATGTCATCCCAAGCGGTTCCGGGTTCATCATAGCCAGTATAGCTTCCCTCGTTATTATAATAATATTGCTCCGCATTGCTTCTTATTTGTCCAAGCTCCGATCTTATTTGAGTATCGAAAGCCGCTTCTCGAGCTCCACTAATAGATATAAAAGCAATACCGGCAAGAATTCCGATAATAGCTACTACAACAAGCAGTTCAATTAATGTAAAACCTTTTTTCTTCTTCATCATAATTTTAACAATTAATTTTTAACCTTTTTAATTTTTTACTACCTTTCTAAAAGTATACTGGAAGATATATTTTAAGTCAACAAGCCTACATTCCCATTCCTATATTATAAATAGGTAATAAAACTGATATTATCAAACCCCCAACCGCCATACCGAGAAAAATAATTAAAACCGGTTCGGCAATCTTGATATATGTTTCCATGGTTCTTTCAACTTGGTCTCTGTAGAATGTAACCACACCATCTAAAACCTGCTCCATACGACCGGTTTTTTCTCCAACGATTATCATTTGAGTAACAAGCGGTGGGAAATATTTTGGGTGCTTTTTTAAAGAAGAACTGATCTCCTTTCCTTCTTTTACATCTCTTCCGATTTCAGCAACAATTTCTTCATAAACCGTATTTTTAACGATACTTTCAGTAACTTCCAAAGCTTTGACAACATCAAGTCCGCTGGAGATTAGCGTAGACATGCTCTCCGTAAAATAGGTGATATAAACTTTTTTGAAAAATTTTCCTAAAACCGGAATCTTCAGTATCGTTTTATCAAAAATCTTCTTGCCTCCTTTCGTTTTTATAAACCTGAAAAAAGCAATTACTCCTCCAATAAGAAGCAAAGCTACAAGCCAACCCCAAGCGATAACAAAGTCGGATATGCTTATTACAATCTGAGTAATGAAGGGCATCTCCACCTCCAACTCTTCTGTCATTTCAACAATATCCGGTATAACAAAAACCAAGAGAAAAAGGACAATAAAACCGAAAACTAAAATAATAAAAAGCGGGTACATCATCGCTCCGATTAACTTTTTTTTAAACTGACTATTTCTCTCAAGATGACTTTCTAAATATTTAAAAGACTGAGAAAGATCACCGGAAGCTTCACCGGATTTTATTACCCCTATATAAAAATCAGAAAACACATCATTGTGCTCTTTCAAGGCAGCAGAAAGCGGCTCCCCTTCTCTTACTCTGTCAATTATATCATCTATTTTTCTCTTAAAAACCTTCTTTTCAGTTTGCTTGGACAAAACCTGGAGTGATTCTACCATTCCGATTTGCGAATCGAGTAAAATTCCGAGCTGCCTGGAAAACAAAATTATATCGGAATCCGTAATTCTTTCAAAAAATTCAAAATCAAACTTCTTTTTATAAAACGGAACCTTCTTCTTTTCTACTGAAAGAACATACAAGTCTCGATTCTGGAGCTTAATCAATGCTTCTCCTTCCGAGTCAGCCTCAATAAAGCCGGTTTCCATTTCCCCTCCTTCTGTTTTTGCTCGATAATGAAACTGCATGTTATTCAATTAACTTTTTAAGGCTTTTAGAATTTGAAGAAAAAATAAGAGCATCTTCCTTCGTTATTTCACCCGCTCCAATTAGATTAGCTAAATACCTATTCAAGGTTATCATTCCTTCTTCGGAAGAAGTTCCGATGGCCGTATCAAGCTCATGAATTTTTCCCTCCCTTATAAGATTAGAGACAGCGGAATTATTTATCATAATCTCACAAGCGGGAATAAGACCTCCATTCTTTCTGGGAACAAGCCTTTGCGAAACTATACCTAAAAGAGAGGCTGAAAGTTGTGCTCTGATTTGCTTTTGCTGGTTGGCGTGGAATGAATCCACTATTCTATGAACCGTTTGACTTGCAGAATTAGTGTGAAGAGTAGAAAAGACCAAGTGTCCCGTCTCAGCGGCAGTTATGGTTGTCTCAATGGTTTCCGGATCTCTCATTTCACCCACCATCATAACATCCGGGTCTTGTCTAAATACGGACTTCAAAGCCCCGGCAAAAGAGACGGCATCTTGTCCTACTTCTCTTTGATCTATAAGAGATCTATCACTCTCGAAAACGTATTCAATCGGATCTTCGATGGTTACGATGTGTTCAAACCTGGTCTTATTTATTTTATTTATTAAAGCAGCCAAGGTGGTTGATTTGCCGTGCGAAGCCGGTCCGGTTACAAGGACCAGTCCTTGTTGAGCACTCGCAAAGTCATATAACTTTACCGGCAAGTTCAGCTCTTCAACCGTTTTAATGTTTTTCGGAACCCGTCTCAGAGCAGAAGAAATTTTTCCTCTTTGGTAAAAAACATTTACCCTGAAACGATCTCCATCTATCGAAGAGTACGAAAAATCAACTTCTTTATTGGTTTCCAGGATTTCTTTTTTCGTCTCATTCATCATTTGAAAAGCGATCATCTTCGCTTCTTCTCTGTCTATCTTTTTTTCATTTCTCAACTTTTTTAATTTTCCATCTATTCTGACTATCGGAAAATGACCCGCGGAAATATGCAGATCCGAAGCTTCCATCTTTTTTGTTAAAGTTATAAGCCTCTCTAATCTCTTTTTTTTCTTCATTGTGTAATCTTAATTATCACGTTCAAGCTTCTTTCGTAGCTTTTAATACGGCTTCCACCGAAGTTACACCTTCCAAAGCTTTTAAAATGCCATCCTGTCTCATAGTAAGCATGCCCTGTTTACGAGCTTGTTTTTTCAAAGGGCTTTCTCCCGTATTTTCTAAAACTATCTCCGCTAACTCATCGGTCATCTCGAGCACTTCAAAAATACCAACTCTTCCCTTATATCCGGACCTACCACATTTATCACAACCTACCGGTTCGTAAACTTTTATATTGGACGTACTAAATTTTTTCCTTTTATGGGAGGGAATTGACTCTAATTCATTTTTAATAATTCGTTTTATGCTTTCCTTCGGAACGGTTTCTTTCTTACAATCACAAAGTCTTCTCACTAATCTTTGAGAAATCGCCACATTCAAAGACGGAGGAAGTAAGTACGGTTCTATTCCCATATCAACAAGTCGCGGAATAACTCCGAGGGCATCATTGGTGTGCAAAGTGGAAAGAACAATGTGACCGGTAAGTGCTGCATGAACCGCTAATTCGGCTGTTTCTTCATCACGTATCTCACCCACCATAATAATATCCGGGTCTTGTCTTAGAATCTGTCTAAGGCCATTGGAAAAATCATACCCTATGCTGTGTTTCACTTGAGACTGATTTACACCGGAAATAAAATATTCAACCGGATCTTCCAAGGTAACGATATTGACTTCTTCCGTGTTTAAAGTTCTAAGGAGAGAATAAAGCGTAGTAGTTTTACCGGATCCCGTAGGTCCGGTGGCAAGCATCATCCCCGTGGGTTGGTTGATTCCTTTGGTTGTTTTTTCTTCAGCCCCCTTTCTCATCCCCAATTGATTAATTTCCATCATGCCTTCTTCCGGATCAAGAACTCTGAGAACTACTTTCTCTCCCAAAGTCGTCGGCATAGTAGAAACTCTGAAATCAATTTCTTTTCCTTCGAATTCGGAGAAAAACCGACCGTCCTGCGGTAATCTTTTTTCTTCAATTTTTAAATTGGAAAGTATTTTAACCCTGGCAACTACTGCCCTGTGTATCTTTTTGGGTAAAATAAGCGAGGAATGCAAAACACCGTCTATCCTAAATCTGACCTCCAGCTTATCTCTTCCGGGTTCAATATGTATATCGGAAGCCCCTCCTTCAAAAGCATCTTCTAAAATAACGGAAACAACTCTTACTATTGGTGCTTGTTCCGCCATTTCTTCTTCATCGGCTTCGTCTTCATCCGCTTTTCCTCCTTCCTCCACTTCTTCTTCTTTTATTTGACCCAAAGCAGCTCCAGCCCCTCTTCTCAATTTCTCATATTCATTGAGAATCTCTTCAAATATACTCGGTGTAATTAAGACAACCTCATAAGAGAAATCTCCTCTTCTGGAGAGAAATCTCAACACTTCTTGTGCTTTCAAATCTTTCGGATAAACCATACCGATGACAATTTTGTCGTCCTTTTTGTTTATCGGAACTATTTTGTAGTGTTCCGCAGATTCTTTAGGAATCAGTTTAGCTATATCAGTTAAGATGCTACCCAGCTTATCAATATTAATATCATGCCGCAAAGGGACATTCAAAAGCCCGCTTTTTATTTTGAAAAGCTCTTTTTCCGACACATCAAGCTCTATATCTTCCAAGATAGCCTCTTCTTCTTTCTTTCCGGTGCTTTGTGTTTCTCTCTTTAAAGATATCGCTTTTTTCTTATTGATTATCTCTCGTTTTTCCAAAGTGTCTATTAACCCTTTCATTTTATTTAAAATTAATTGAATAAGAGATTAACTTCTTCCGTAATCAATTCATCTATTTCCTCCATTCTTTTTACTGCTTCTTCTTCCGTGAGCTCATCTTGCTCATATTCATCGACTATCTGCATAAAATAATCGTTCGCTTCAAAGTGTATTTCAGCAAGCTTGTCTGCAATTTCCGAACCGAATTGTTGAACATTTAACTCTTTTTCTTCCACAAACTCAAAAAAAGAATCTTCCAGAAGATCCTCTGTTTCTTCCAGTTTCTCTTCATAAGATATTTCAAAAGCCTCGTCTTCATCTTCTCGTCCTTTTCTTTCGGGCTCAATTATTTCTTCATCCGTCACAATAAATAATTTTCCTTCCGCTTCAACACCGTCTCCTGAATAAGTATAAAAGGACATCTCTCTATCAGCCCTAAACTCCAAAAGACCATCCGCTTCAGTTAAAATAGTTTCACCGAAGTCATTTCTGATCTCAAAACTGCCTTTCGTATCATCAATCCATTTAATTTTATAATTCCTGCCTTCAAAAATATACAAATCCGGAACGACTTGTCCGTCAATTAAATCAGGCCTTTCCCCTTTCAATTCTCCTTCCTCGATAATAAATTGAAACCCAAACACTTTCCACCAATCAAAGATATTGTCATCAGTCGGTATCTCCGGAGAAGCGAACGGATTTTTTTTCTCAGCCGTTTTCCATTCGGGAAAAAGATCATCTCCTCTCTCAAAGAGATCAAGGCGTTGATATATGTGACTGTCAAATAATGTAAAGTTGATTCTGGGAACCCTTTCTAATTGTGGGTTTGATTCAATAAAAACTTGTGGGTCGGTAAAAAATATCTGCCAAACGGAAAAGCCCACTATTACCAAAGTTATTACTACTATTGCGTAAAAATGCCTTATGTCTTCTTTATTTTTTTCTTTTTTTGTCATATTCAATATGAAAAAGTATCAATAATAATACTATAATCAAGTGCTGCACCGTTTTCCGCCTGTGTTCTTTCTATTCTTATTTCTCTCAAACTAACTGTTCTGGATAAGCTTTCAAGACCGGACGTAAAATATTTAAAGTTTTCATATCCTCCTTGGAGAGCTATGTCAAGCTCAATTCTATTTAAATGAGGAGCTTCTTCATATTCATGAACGTCAAAACCGCCAAAATGATCGATTGCCATTCCCGAGGCTCTGGAAATGTCTTCCATGTTTGAAAGGAGAGAAGGAACGTAGTGATCATCAGGCAAGCTGGCAGCAAGTTTTTCGTCTTCTTGTTCGTAATCTCTTTTTAGAGTTCGAGTAATCTCTTCCATCCCCAAACTATAATTTATTTTATTATCTATATCCGTTTGTCTTACCCTGCTTGTTGCCAAATTATTTTTTAACTCTTGGTACTCCTGCCAAGTCAATCCGAAAAAAATTCCGAGAAACCCGAGAAATAAAATTATAGTTATTATAATACGTTTCATGATTTATGGTTTAAATATAACTGAATCAACCTTAATATTAAATTCAAAATCAACCTCAAAATCACCATCCATGCGCCCCATCTCGACAAGCTCCACTTCTTCAAAGGGAGCTATTTCTTCTATTGCCAGCACCTCATACCATCCATGAGCTAAGAAATTGTCGGTTGAATCTCTGTCGACAGATTGAAGCTCATAATCTTCGGGAGTAATTTTCTGAAAATAATTAATTTCTACATTCTCTTTCCCGCCAAATTTATCAGCATCAATAATTCCTATCTCATCTTGACTTACCGGATTTTTATAAACCGGAACCTGGTCTAATCTAAGCAATAGTGTGTCTTCTTCTTTCTCTTCAACCTGCATTTCTCTAACCCATCCTATGAACTCTCTTTCCACCTTTAGGTTTTTTAAAATATTATATTGCTGCTCTAAAGCTTCTAAATTATATGCTCTACCATCTATTCTGAGCTCTCTACTCACCGCATCTATATCTATAACTTCAAAGAAAACAAGTGGATGTATTGCTTCTTCCAAGGTCTTGAAAAAGGTAGAAAAAGAGTTTCTTCCCCAAAACAAGTTTTGGAAATTATTCATCTTTGTTCGATAATCTTCTATAAAGTCTCTGTTCTCCTGAAAATCCGACTCCGCTCTCAGGTTTTCCAAGAGCTGCTCTTTTTCATCAAGACGAGCTTTTACCTCTCTATTCCACTGGGAGACAAAAACATAACTACTTAAAGAAAGTAGAAAAATTATTATTGAAAAATAAAACAAAGCATTAAAAGAACTTGACAGTTTAACCTTCTTTTCTTTTTTAGGTTTTATTTCTATGGCCATGATTAAGCTTTTATTTCTCTAAAGAACGTAACCCCAAAAGTGACATCCCGGCAGCAACCGAAAAGTCCGGTCCACTTTCTTTTAATAAATCTTCAAGAATAGCGGTATAGTGTATGTTTTTAAAAGGATTTGCGATATCCACTTCAGTATCCAAATTTTCATTGAAAACCTCCTCTATTTCTCTAATTTTAGCCCCCCTTCCGGTAAGGATAATTTGATTAATTCTTCTTTCTTTGCTGGTTGTATAAGTCTCGTAAATTTCTTGAACCTTTTTTAATAATTCGTTCGCTAACGCTCTTTTTACCCTTTCATCAGATTTTTCCAAATCTTCTTCCTTGTTGTTTTGATTATAACTAATCTCAGTCACACTCGCAACATTTTCCTTGAAGTTGTCAAGGGAGACATTCAAACTACTGCTCTGCATTGGTTTTTTATCATTAATGATGTTGACTGAAGTGCTCCAACGTTTAATATTAACAGCCATAACCACCTCCTCTTCTTTTCCGAAAATTTCTGAAAACCCCATTATTTCACCGTCTAAGGCTCCCACTTTAAGTCCGGCCTTTTCCGCTATTCTTCTATAAGTTCTAACTGTCTCATTTGGGACGGCCAATAAAAAAACATCCAGCACTTCCTCACCGTCTTTTTCTCTTATATCCGTAAGATTCCAATCCAAGGTTACCTCGTTTAAAGGTAGGGGAACTCTTTGTCTGGCTTGATATTGAATAGCCGATTCCACTTCTTCTTTTTTCATTTTAGGTACTTCGAAGGAGATCAAAAAACTGCTAAAATCGGGGAGAGCGAGAAAACTTTTTTTTGTCTTAATACCAGCTTCTCTTAGAATTATCTTTATGGTCTCCGCAATTTCATCAACAAAAGGAGAAAAAGGATCGTGTTTCGTTTCTTTGATTTTTTTTCCGGTTATCTCTTTTATTTTTGCCATTCCGTAATTTTTCAACCATACTTTTTTACTATTTTCACTAAGCTCGACTATATTAATTGTATTGGATCCGATGTCTATCCCCAGACATCTTTCAGTTTTATTCGAAAATATGGGCATGTTTCAAAATTAACTCTTTTTTAATGATAAAGAAATAAAATTATTTTTGCAACAACCGCTGTTGTAAAATAGAAAAATGTGCGGTGGGGGTGGCCCTGAACTACATAGAGTTCAGGACAATCGTATTTTCTTGTCAATTATCCCTATCTCAATTAACCGTATTTTTCAATATTCTGATTTTTATGCGGTGGGGGTGGGATTCGAACCCACGAACCCGTAAGGGTTGGCGGTTTTCAAAACCGCTGCCTTAAGCCACTCGACCACCCCACCCTTCGCTTTATATCCTTTCCTTTCTTTTATGTATCTAACAAAATGCGGAGAGGGAGGGATTCGAACCCTCGGTACCAATAAAGGTACAACACCTTAGCAGGGTGCCCCAATCGGCCGCTCTGGCACCTCTCCCACTTAAAATTAAGTATAATATAATTTCGATTATTTTCAACTGGAAAAAATATATACTTGTGGTAAAATTAATTAAGCCAATCCGCCCTCGTAGTTTAACCGGATAAAACACAAGCTTGCGGAGCTTGCGATAGAGGTTCGAGTCCTCTCGAGGGCACAAAATAAAAAACTTATGAAGCTTTCCGATTCGATAAACAAAGTCTCCAAAATAGGGCCGAAGTACAGGCGAAAACTCCGAAAAATGGATATAAAAACCGTCGGAGATCTTTTATATCATTTCCCCGCCCGATATGAAGATTTTTCTTCTTTGACTAAAATTAAATCTATAAAACCAAAGAAATCTACAACNATTAAAGGNACTGTAAAAGCGATAGAAGCGGGAAAAACAAGCCGAAAAAAAGTCCCTTATACTCAAGCCATAGTGGAAGACGGCACCGGAGCCATAAAAGTAATTTGGTTTTATCAACCTTATCTGATAAACAACATAAAAAAGGGGCAATCAATCTATATCTCCGGCGAGCCGACCTATGGACGGGAAGGTTTGCAATTTATAAACCCCTCTTATGAAAAAGAAAAGGA
>SL_8KL_010_SEDDRAFT_10000326_pt1 | contig 41343 bp, 39 predicted proteins | sample SodLakKL_010_SED_4_FD_11160 | JGI IMG/M metagenome (IMG submission 11160)
CGCGCTGGCTGTCACCCAGCACCAGCGGCTGGATGGGGGTATGGCTCTCCACCAGCGGCAGGCTCAGGCGCCGCGCCCCGTCGCGGAAACGCCGGATCAGGCTGGTCAGTCTTGCGCGCCGCTCGGGCTCGGCAGCGAGAATCTCGAGTGCCTTGAGTGTGGCCGCCGCCACCCCGGGCGGAAGAGCGGTGGTGTAGATATAGGGTCGGGCAAACTGGATCAGGTGTTCGATCAATGCCTCGCTTCCCGCAACGAAGGCGCCGCCGGTGCCGAGCGCCTTGCCAAGGGTGCCGACCAGTACCGGCACCGTCTCGCAGCCATGGGCGCGACCCACGCAGCCGTCGCCATGGGCGCCGAGCACGCCGAGGCCATGGGCATCGTCGATCATCAGCCAGGCGCGTTGGCGATGCGCTACCGCGGCGAGGCCGGGAATATCGGCCACGTCACCGTCCATGCTGAATACCCCGTCACTGACCACCAGTCGCGGTGCCTCGACGGGGGCGCGATCCAGCAGGCGGTCGAGATCGGCCAGGTCGCGATGATGAAAGCGCCGAGAGGGCGCGCCGGCGAGTGCTGCACCGTCGAGCAGCGAGGCGTGATTGAGGCGGTCCTGGAACACCCGGGTGTCGACGTCACAGAGCGCCTGCAGGGTGCCCAGGTTGGCCATGTAGCCGGTGGAGAAGAGCAGGGCGCGCGGTCGTCCGGTGAGCTCGGCCAGCCGACACTCGAGGGCGTCGTGGACCTCCAGGTGGCCGCTGACCAAATGGGAGGCCCGGGCGCCGGCGCCATGGCGGCGGGCGCCCTCGGCCATGGCCTCGGCGAGGCGGGGGTCGCCGGCCAGGCCCAGGTAGTCGTTGCCGGCGAAGTCGCGAACCTCGCCGGCCGTCTGCCAGAGTTGTCGCTGCCGCCACAGGCCGTCGGCGTGCCGGGCCTGGGCTCGGGCGGCGAGTCGGGAGGGCCAGTCGGCGTTCATGCTCAGGCGCCGCTGGCGTCGTAGGTCAGTTCGGTGGCCAGTGCCGCGGCCTGCTGCGCAGCCCGACGTGCGAGCTCGGTCTCGACGTTGGCCTGGGCGCGGTCGTCATCGACACAGGTGTCCCTCCGCTCCGGGTGCAGGCCGAGCTTGGCAAATAGCGCCCGGTCACGCTCCGCCTGGGGATTGGCGGTGGTCAGCAGCCGCTCGCCATAGAAGATGGAGTTGGCCCCGGCCAGGAAGGCCAGTGCCTGGGTGGACTCGTTCATCTGCTCTCGGCCAGCGGAGAGTCTCACGTGGCTCGTCGGCATCAGGATGCGCGCCACGGCGATGGCGCGGATGAACTCGACGGGGTCGAGGTCCTCCACGTGCTCGAGGGGAGTGCCCGGCACCTTGACCAGCATGTTGATCGGCACCGATTCCGGGTGCGGCTCGAGCCGCACCAGCTGCTGGAGCAGGGCGGCGCGATCCCGGGGCGCCTCGCCCATGCCAAGGATCCCCCCGGAGCACACCTTCATGCCCGCCTCGCGAACATGGCCCAGGGTCTCCAGGCGGTCGGCGTAGGTGCGGGTGGTGATGATCTCACCATAGAACTCAGGCGAGGTGTCGAGGTTGTGGTTGTAGTAGTCGAGCCCGGCCTCGGCCAGGCGCCCGGCCTGGTCGTTGTCCACCATGCCCAGGGTCATGCAGGTCTCGAGGCCCAGCGCCTTGACCCGCCGCACCATCTCCAGCACCGCCCCGAGGTCCTTCTCCCGCGGGCTTTTCCAGGCCGCACCCATGCAGAAGCGGCTGGCACCGGCCTCCCTGGCGGCGAGGGCCTGCTCCACCACCTTCTCGATCTCGAGCAGCTTCTCCTTGCCGAGCCCGGTGCTGTAGTGGCCCGACTGCGGGCAATACTTGCAGTCCTCCGGGCAGGCGCCGGTCTTGATCGAGAGCAGAGTGGAGACCTGCACGGCATTGGGGTCGAAGTGGGCGCGGTGCACCCGCTGGGCATGGAACAGCAGGTCGTTGAAGGGCAGGGCAAATAGCGCCTCGATCTCGTCGAGTCGCCAGTCGTGGCGGGGCCGAGCGGCGGCGGCTAGGGTCAAGGAATCGGCGGTCGAGGTCGCATCGGACATGGGGGGCTCGCTTATGGTCAACTTGGATGTCATGGATAAGTTGACGGAAAGCCTATCCCAGTGGCGCCTATTGTCAACCCGCGCCGGGATCAAGGTTGACAGAGCCCTGCGTCGCCAGTTGCCAGGACGCTGTGCCTTCTGCCTGGGGATAGCCGAACAGGAGCGGCCCTGGTGCAGGGCCTGCTTCGCCACCTTGCCCTGGAACCTGCCGGCCTGCCCGCACTGCGCCGAACCGCTCCCCGGGCGGCCCGAGGCGAGGCTCTGCGGGCGCTGCCTGCGCCGTCCGCCGTCCTTCGAATGCAGCCGGGTGCCGCTGCGCTACGAGCAGGAGGTGGCCTTCCTGGTGCAGCGCTTCAAGTTCGAGGCATCACCCCGGGCCGGGGCGGTGTTGCTGGCGCTGCTGGAAGCCGGACTGTCCGAGACGGCGCTGGCCTGGCCGGAAGCGCTCGTGCCGGTGCCGCTGCATCCCCGGCGCGCACGGGAACGCGGCTTCGACCAGGGAGAGTGGCTGGCGCGGCGTCTGGCTCGCCGGCTCGAACTGTCTCTGGTACGCGCCCGGCGCTGCCGTGATACCCCCACCCAGCGTGGGCTTGACCGCGACGAGCGTCGCCGCAACCTGAGCGGCGCCTTCGTCATCGAGGCGGCGCTGCCGCATCGGGTGGTGCTGGTGGACGACGTGATGACCACCGGGGCGACCCTCGAGGCCCTGGCCGTGGCCTGCCGTGCGGCCGGTGCTCGCGAGGTCGAGGCCTGGGCGGTGGCGCGCACGCCGCTGCAGGAAACCTGATGCAGGGCTTGCCGACAGCCCAGACCCGGGCGATGGAAGCCGGCTGCGATAGCCCTGAAAGCCAACGGCTCTGTTAGCATGCGGGTTTTACTGTCGGGACCGTTTCCATGGAAATTTCGCCTCACCCCTTTGCTACCCTCTCTCCCGCTCGGGTGGTGGCGGCGGTGGAATCGCTGGGCTTCTGGCTGCCGGGTGAACCCTTTACCCTCAACAGCTACGAGAACCGCGTCTATCTGGTGCATGACGAGGATCGCCGTCGCTGGGTGGTGAAGTTCTACCGTCCGGAGCGCTGGAGCGATGAGCGGATCCAGGAGGAGCACGACTTCCTGGCCGAGCTGGTGGCGGCCGGAGTCGCAGTAGCGGCTCCCTGGCGCGATGCCGAGGGCATAAGCCTGCATCGTGCGGAGGGCTTTCGTTTCTCGCTCTTCCCCTGGCTGCCCGGTCAGGCCCCCGAGTTGGAGAGCCCGGCGCACCTGTTCGCCCTTGGCGAGCTGATCGGCGCCGTACATGCCGTGGGTGAGCGCGGCCACTTCGTCCATCGCGGGGCCATGGACCTGGACGGCATGGTTCGTGAGGCTCGTGAGCGGGTGCTGGCCAGTTCCTGGCTGGGTCGGCGGCAGCGCGATGCCTACGCGCGGATCACCGATGCCCTCCACGAACGGCTGGCGGATTACGCCTGGCCGGCCGAGCAGGCGATTCGCGTCCACGGCGACTGCCATATCGGCAATATCCTGGGGCGCGACGAGCACTTTGCCCTGGTGGACTTCGACGACTGCCTGATGGCCCCGGCGGTGCAGGATCTGTGGATGCTGATTACCGCCGAGCAGCCCGAGGAGCGCCACATGCAGCTCTCGGAGGTAATGGAGGGATACGAGGAACAGCGCGAGTTCGACCGCACTGAGCTTGCCTTGATGGAGCCGCTGCGCGCCCTGCGTCTGCTTCGTCACAGTGCCTGGCTGGTGGCTCGCTGGGAGGATCCGGCCTTCCCGGCAGCCTTTCCGTGGCTCGCCGATGAGGGCTACTGGGACGGTCAGATCCGCTCCCTGGAGCAGCAGCGGCAGGTCCTCGAGCGTGCCCCCCGCTGGCTGTCCTGAGCCGAGCGTTTTCGAGCTCGAGCCCCTGCCCAAGCCAGAAGGTCAAGCGCCCCCTCTAGAGGGGGCGCTTGACCAGCGGAGGTCGAAGCGTTACTGATCGGGGTCGGGACGCTCGCTGGGAATCGGGTTGGCCACTCCGGCACCCTCGGCCTGACGGCGCTGAAGATTGATCTGCTCGGAGGTGTTTTCCTGCTCCTCGATCATCAGATCGTTGGCCAGGCGCAGTTCGAAGGTATCCTCGGGGGTGATTTCGCAGCGCGCGCCCTCGCAGGCGGGAATCCCGAAACTGCCATCCGCGCCATAGGCGGCCGCCGAAATTTCACCACTGTAGATCTCGCTGTCGCTGCCGTGGGTGGCGATGCAGGTCACGGACTTGGTCGTGATGCGCACTCGCTCGCCCTCGAGCCGAGCATCGCCCACCATGACGCAGTGGCTCGGCAGCTCGTGGGACCCCTGACCGTCGGAGACCGGGCGCAGCAGGATATCATCGTGACTTGGCTCACTCTGGTTCAGAATGAGCGAGTCGATTACCTGCACTTCCAGTCGTGCTTCGGCGGGCAGTTCCAGGGTCGCGGCCAGCGCCAGAGACGGGGCGAACAGGGCGGCCAGCAGCAGAATCGTGGGTGTCTTGGTCATGTCGAGCTCTCGGAAGAAGTCGTGCACTGCGTGAAAGCCCAGATTCTAGCACAGGGGAGAGTAGCCCTCCCGTTCACCGCGGCCGCAGGGTGCGGCAGGTTGTCACGCGGCGGGACTGCGTCGCGGTAGGGCTTGCGCTAGAATGCGGATTCAAGGCAAAGTAGGTTGTACATAATCGATTTCATGTATATCTTCTGTACATGAAAAACGACCAGAATGGGCCCGACGATGACCGATGAAATCGCCAACCACTACCGGCAGATTCTGCTTGCTCTCGGCGAGAATCCGGAACGCGAGGGCCTGCGGGATACGCCCAAACGCGCCGCCAAGGCCATGCAGTTTCTGAATCATGGCTACCTGCAGTCTCTCGAGGAGATCGTCAACGGAGCCGTATTCGAGTCTGAGACAGACGAGATCGTGCTGATCAAGGACATCGAGCTCTACTCCATGTGTGAACATCATCTGCTGCCCTTCATCGGCAAGTGCCACATCGGCTACCTGCCAAGCGGCAGGGTGCTTGGCCTATCCAAATTTGCGCGCATCGTCGATATGTTCGCTCGCCGCATGCAGATTCAGGAAAACTTGACCCGTCAGATCGCCGAAGCCGTGCAGCAGGTGACCGATGCCCGCGGCGTGGCGGTGGTGGTGGAGGCCAAGCATCTCTGCATGATGATGCGGGGCGTGGAGAAGCAGAACTCCAGCATGACGTCCTCGGTGATGCTGGGCGCCTTCCGCGACAACCCGTCCACCCGTCACGAGTTCCTGACCCTGGTCAACGGACGCTGAGGCCAACCCGCCAAGGAGATCGGCCATGCCGATGCACGCCATCGATGACCAGCACTTCGATCATGATCTGGCCACCATCCGTATCAAGAACCTTCGCCTGCGCACCTACATCGGGATAAAGGAAGAGGAGATACAGAATCGCCAGGACGTGGTGATCAACGCGGTGATTCGCTATCGCGCCGACAAGGCGGTTGCCTTCAACCATATCGAGGAGGCACTCAACTACCGCACCATCACCAAGCAGGTGATCGCCCACGTGGAAGATAACCGGTTCTTGCTCCTCGAGCGCATGACTCGCGAGGTGCTGGACCTGGTCATGGCCCATGAGCAGGTGCTTACCGCCCAGGTGGAAATCGACAAGCCTCATGCACTTCGCTTTGCCGACTCGGTCTCGATCACCCTTTCCGCCAGTCGTGAGTCACGCCGCACCCCCTGAACGGTCAACCCTGGTTACCGAGGGCCCTGTCGCTTTGAGCGGCGGGGCCTTTGCGCTTAGCATGAGGCTGCCGTCATCACACTGATCGATCAGGAGTCATCTTGAACGTCGACAATCAACCGCCGGTGCCCGCCCGGCGCCGTTATTCGCCCTGGGCCATGGGCGCCATGGTCTGCGCGCTGCTTGCCCTGCTGCTGCAGGGGGCTCTGGTGCCCCTCAACATTGCCGTTGCGGTCATGGCGCTGATCGGACTTCGCCAGATTCGTCGCGAGCCGTCTCGCTATATTGGCCGGGCGTTCTGCTGGCTGGCCATCGCCCTGGTGATTATCCTCGCCGTGCTGACGGCCATGCTGGAGCCGACGTCCTCGGCGCCGCCGGCGGAATTCATGGTGCCTGATGAAGAACACAGGCTGCCCGATGAAGCGCCGATCACGCCTGACGAAGGTGCGGACGCCGTCGATGAACTCTGACAGAGACATGGCGCCGGCCCGCCGAGGTCCCGTATCCTAGAACCAGTCATGTCAGCAGGCCGCGACTTGCCGCCTTTACAACAACACCGCCTTGCCCTCAGGAGATGCCCATGGAAGCCCTCAAGGAAACGCAGCTCTACTGTCCCTTCGCCTACATCGACGGCAGCTGGGTCGCCGCCGACAGCGGCGAGCAGATCCAGGTGCTCAATCCGGCGACCGGCAAGCCCATGGGCGATGTGCCCCGCCTGGGTCGCGCCGAGACCGAGCGTGCCATAGAAGCCGCTCATGCCGCGCTGCCGGCCTGGAAGGCGCTGACCGCCCTGGAGCGCGCCGACGTCCTCATGAAGTGGCACGACCTGATGCTCAAGCATCAGGACGATCTGGCCATGATCATGACCTTCGAGCAGGGCAAGCCGCTCAAGGAGTCCGCCGGTGAGATCGCCTATGCGGCAAGCTTCCTGCGCTGGTTCGCCGAGGAGGCACGGCGTATCTATGGCGAGACCATCCCCGCCGCCAAGGCCAATCAGCGGATTGTGGTCACCAAGCAGCCGGTGGGCGTGGTCGGCGCTATCACCCCCTGGAACTTCCCGGCGGCGATGATCACCCGCAAGGCGGGCGCCGCTCTGGCGGCCGGCTGCACCATTGTCTGCAAGCCGGCCAGCCAGACTCCGTTCTCCGCTACGGCCCTGGCGCTGCTGGCCGAGCGCGCCGGAGTTCCTCGCGGTGTCTTCAACGTGGTGCCTGGCCGCGCCAGCGAGATCGCAGCGGCCATGACCGAGTCACCGCTGGTGCGCAAGATCACCTTCACCGGCTCCACCGAGGTGGGGCGCGAGCTGATGGCCAACGCGGCACAGCATATTCAGAAGATCTCCCTGGAGCTGGGCGGCAACGCCCCCTTCATCGTCTTCGAGGACGCCGACCTGGACGCCGCGGTGGAAGGGGCCATGGCCGCCAAGTTCCGCAACGCCGGCCAGACCTGCGTCTGTACCAACCGCTTCCTGGTGCAGTCCAGCGTGGTCAACGCCTTCTGCGAGAAACTCGCGGTGGCCATGCACAGCGAGCTCAGGGTGGGCGATGGCACCCAGGCGGGCATCAACATCGGCCCGCTGATCGACGACAAGGCGGTCGCCAAGGTCAGCGAGCATGTCCAGGACGCCGTGGACAAGGGCGCAGAGCTGCTGATGGGCGGCCACCCGCACCCGCTGGGTGGCAGTTTCTTCACTCCGACCCTGATCAGCTTCGCTACCTCCAGCATGAAGGTGGCCCAGGAGGAGACCTTCGGCCCGCTGGCCGCGGTGTTCCCCTTCGACGACGAGGAGAGCGCGGTGGAGATGGCCAACGACACCGAGTACGGCCTCGCCGCCTACTTCTACTCCCGCGATCTGGGCCGTGTGTGGCGCGTCGCGGATGCCCTGGAGTACGGCATGGTGGGCATCAATACCGGCATCATCTCCAATGCCGCCGCGCCCTTCGGCGGGGTGAAGGCCTCTGGCCTCGGCCGCGAGGGTGGCCACCAGGGCCTTGAGGAGTATCTCGAGACCAAGTACCTCTGTATCGATCTCGGCTGACCGGGCTTCGCCCGGAGCTGTAAGCCATAAGCCTTAAGCGGTAAGAAATGAAAACCCCGTCGGCCATGGCCGACGGGGTTTCTGATTATGGCGACGCTATCCAAGCTGTGATTACAGCTTTAGTGGCGGAAGTGGCGCATGCCGGTGAACACCATGGCGATGCCGGCCTCGTTGGCGGCGTCGATCACNTCCTGGTCGCGCATGGAGCCGCCGGGCTGGATCACGGCGNCGATGCCGGCCGCTGCCGCGGCGTCGATGCCGTCGCGGAAGGGGAAGAAGGCGTCACTGGCCATCACCGAGCCGGGCACCGAGAGGCCCTCGTCGGCGGCCTTGATGCCGGCGATCTTCGCCGAGTAGACGCGGCTCATCTGGCCGGCGCCGACGCCGATGGTCCGACCGTCCCGCGCGTAGACGATGGCGTTGGACTTGACGTACTTGGCCACCTTCCAGGCGAACGCCAGGTCGCGCAGCTCCTGCTCGGTGGGCACGCGCTCGCTGACCACGGTGAGCTCGTCGCGGCCGACCATGCCCAGGTCGCGGTCCTGCACCAGCAGGCCGCCGGTGATGCGCTTGATGTCGTGGGCGTGCTCGCGCTCGCCGGGCCAGTGGGCGCCGACGTCGAGCAGACGCACGTTCTTTTTCTCGGCGACGATCTCGGCGGCCTCGGCCTCGACCCCCGGGGCGATGATCACCTCGACGAACTGGCGAGCGATGATGGCCCGGGCAGTGTCGGCGTCCAGCGGCACGTTGAAGGCGATGATGCCGCCGAAGGCGCTGGTGGGGTCGGTGGCGAAGGCCTTGTCGTAGGCTTCCAGGGCACTGGCACCCACCGCCACGCCACAGGGATTGGCGTGCTTGACGATCACGCAGGCGGTGTCGGTGAAGGCCTTGACGCACTCGAAGGCGGCGTCGGTGTCGGCGACGTTGTTGAAGGAGAGTTCCTTGCCCTGCAGCTGTCTGGCGGTGGCCACGCTGGCCTCGCCGGCACCGGCTTCGACATAGAAGGCCGCATTCTGGTGCGGGTTCTCGCCGTAGCGCATGCTTTGCTTCTTCATGAACTGCAGGTTATAGGTGCGCGGAAAACCATCCTCGCCGCCGGGAACGATCTGTCCCAGGTAGTCGGCGATGGCGGCATCGTAGGCGGCGGTATGCTCGAAGGCCTTGACGGCCAGATCGAAGCGGGTGGCATCAGACACCGCGCCGTTCTGGGCGGCGATCTCGCCAAGCACTCGGGCGTAGTCGCCGGCGTCCACCACGATGGTGGTGTGGGCGTGGTTCTTGGCGCAGGCGCGCACCATGGTCGGGCCGCCGATGTCGATGTTCTCGATGGCATCCTCGAGGGTGCAGTCGGGCCTGGCCACGGTCCGGGCGAAGGGGTAGAGGTTGACCACCACCATGTCGATGGGCGCGATGTCGTGCTCTGCCATCACCGCGTCGTCCTGGCCGCGTCGACCGAGAATGCCGCCGTGGATCTTGGGGTGGAGGGTCTTGACTCGGCCATCCATGATCTCCGGGAAGCCGGTGTGCTCGGACACCTCGGTGACGGCAATGCCGTTTTCCTGGAGCAGGCGGAAGGTGCCGCCGGTGGAGAGCAGTTCGACGCCGTGCTCGCTGAGGCCGCGGGCGAAATCGATGATGCCGGTCTTGTCCGAGACGCTGATCAGGGCGCGGCGGACCGGGAGGGGGGAGGCTTGGGCCATGGGGGTCACTCTCTACTGACGGGTGGGACGAAGAATCCGATAGGCATGCGCATGACATGCCGAAGGGAGCCCTCGGACTCCCTTCGCGAAAGTCAGATCAGGTCGTACTGCTTGAGCTTCTTGCGCAGGGTGCCGCGGTTGAGGCCGAGCATCTCGGCGGCGCGGGTCTGGTTGCCCTGGGTGTGTTCCAGAACGGCGGCGAGCAGCGGTGCCTCGACCTCGGTCATCACCATGGCGAAGAGTCCGGTGACCTCGCCGCCGTCCAGGTGGGCAAAATAGCGGCGCATGGCGAGGTCCACTGCTTCGCGAAGCGGGCGCTGGCCAACGGATTCGTCGAGCGCCTGCGGGCGTTCGCCGTCCAGCCCGGCGAGTTCCTGGCGATGTCCAGACAGCTCGGGGTTCGGGGGAAAGGCTTGGCTGGTCATGCGGCTCGGGTTCCTTTCGACGTCACGCTCTCCGGCGTCTTCGGCGCGGTGGCCGGCGGACAGGCGTGACGAAAGTGGTCATCGATAAAGCGATGCTGGGCGTCGGCGTTCTCCAGGCCGTTGAAGGTGGCCTTGAGTTCGCGCTGTGTCTCCGCCGTCAGGCGGCTGTCGTCGGCCAGGTACCAGGCGACGTGCTTGCGCGCAATGCGCACGCCCATGTGTTCGCCGTAAAAGTCGTGAAGGGCCGTGAGGTGGTCGCGCAGCACGGCCGCGCGCTCCTCGTCCAGCGGAGGCGCCATGCGCTCCCCATGACGAAGATAGTGGTCGATCTCGCGGAAGATCCAGGGGTTGCCCTGGGCACCGCGGCCCACCATCACCGCATCTGCCCCAGTATAGTCGAGGACGGCGGCGGCCTTCTCCGGCGAGTCGATATCGCCGTTGGCGAATACCGGGATGCCCACCGCCGCCTTGATCGCAGCGATGGTGTCGTACTCGGCACTGCCGGTATAGCGCTGCTGGCGATGGCGGCCGTGCACGGCCAGTGCCTGGATGCCGGCGGCCTCGGCCAGGCGAGCGATGCGCAAGCCGTTATTGCTGTCGGCACACCAGCCGGTGCGGATCTTGAGGGTCACCGGTACGTCCACCGCGGCCACCACCGCCTCGAGGATCTCGGCCACCAGGGTCTCGTCGCGCAGCAGCGCGGAGCCGGCGGCCTTGTTGCACACCTTCTTGGCCGGGCAGCCCATGTTGATATCGATGATCTCGGCGCCCCGTTCGGCGTTGAGCCGCGCCGCCTCGGCCAGCATCTCGGCATCGCCACCGGCGATCTGAACGGCGCGGGGGCCGGGTTCACCACGATGGTCCATGCGCAGGCGCGACTTGCGTGTGTGCCACAGGCTGGGGTCCGAGGTCACCATCTCGCCCACCACCAATCCGGCGCCCAGTCGCCGGCATAGCTGGCGGAAGGGTCGGTCGGTGACGCCGGCCATCGGCGCCAGGATGACCCGGTTCAGCAAAGAGTGGTCACCGATGCGAGGCAAGGACGAGCGGGTATCTGGCATGAGGGTAAACGGTGGTGGCAAAGGGGGCACATCATACGCCCCTGGCCGGATGGGGTGAAGTGGCCACTGGTCGCGCCTAGGCCTCGGTCGGTCGCTGCCCGATGGATCGCCGCCCGGTAAGGCGTGCCCAGCCTTCGCTGATCATCGGCTCGTCCATGCGCAAGCCCTGTTCGCGGTAGGCATCGAGCACCTCCTCGGCCTGAGCCGCGAGGATGCCGGAGAGTGCCAGGCGCCCGCCGGGGGCGAGGTGACCGACGATCATCGGCGCCAGTTCGACCAGCGGGCCGGCGAGGATGTTGGCCACGACGAAAGGGAAGGTCTCGGTGTCGTCGAGTTGCTCGGGGTAGCAGAGCCGGAAGTCTGCCTCGGCGATACCGTTGCGCTCGGCGTTGTCACGGCTGGCCTGGAGGGCCTGGGGATCGATGTCGGTGCCTACCGCGCGGGCGGCACCGAGTTTCAGGGCGGCGATGGCCAGGATGCCGGAGCCGGTCCCGATGTCCAGCACGGATTGATTGTCGAGGGCCTCGGTGACAGAGAGACCGTCGAACCAGGCCAGGCACAGCGCCGTGGTGGGGTGGGTGCCGGTGCCGAAGGCCAGGCCCGGATCCAACTGCAGGTTCACCGCGCCGGGCACCGGCGGCTCGTGCCAGCTCGGCACGATCCACAGGCGCTCGCCCATCTGCATGGGCTGGAAGTCGTCCATCCACTCGCGTTCCCAATCTCGGTCGGCGATCAGTTCCACTTCTATCTCCGGGCAGGAGTCGTCGGGCAGCTCGGCGGCCCAGGCCTGGCGAACTCGCTCCAGCATGGCGTCGACTCCCTCCAGGTCGTCATAGAGGCCGGTGAGCACCGTCTCGTTCCACAGCGGCGTGCTGCCACGCTCCGGTTCGAACACCGGATCGTCATGGGCGTCCTGAAGGGTAATGGCGGTGGCACCCTCGTTGAGCAGCAGCTCCTCCAGGGTCTCGGCCTGCTCGGGAGGGATATGGGCCTTGAGTTGCAGCCAGGGCATGGGGGTCTCCCGGTGAGAAAGGGGTGTCAAAGCGAGCGGGGCGGCCAGGGCCGCCCCGCGGGAGACGCATCGTGGGCTATAGACCCAGCTTCTTCTCCAGGTAGTGGATGTTGACACCACCCTGCTGGAAGTAGCCGTCTCGAACCAGATCCTTGTGCAGATCGGTGTTGGTCTTGATGCCTTCCACCAGCAGCTCGTCCAGGGCGACACGCATGCGAATCAGCGCGGTCTCGCGGTCGGCGCCCCAGGTGATCAGCTTGCCGATCAGGGAGTCGTAGTGGGGCGGCACCGTGTAACCGGTGTAGATGTGGGAATCCATGCGCACCCCAAGACCGCCCGGCGGGTGGTAGAGGGTCACCTTGCCGGGGGAGGGCATGAAGGTTCGCGCGTCCTCGGCGTTGATGCGGCACTCGAAGGCGTGGCCTGAGAGCTTGACCTCCTCCTGGGTGACCGACAGCGGGAGGCCGGAGGCGATGCGCAACTGCTCGCGGACGATATCGACGCCGGTCACCATCTCGGTGACCGGGTGCTCCACCTGCACGCGGGTGTTCATCTCGATGAAGAAGAACTTGCCGTCCTCGTAGAGAAACTCGAAGGTGCCGGCACCGCGGTAGCCGATGGTGATGCACGCCTGGCGACATGACTCGAGCACCTCGGCGCGAGCGTCTTCGTCGATGCCCGGCGCCGGCGCCTCCTCGATCACCTTCTGGTGGCGGCGCTGCAGGGAGCAGTCGCGGTCATAGAGATGGATGGCGTTACCCTGGCCGTCGGCCAGTACCTGGACCTCCACGTGGCGGGGATTCTCGAGATACTTCTCCATGTAGACGGTGCCGTCACCGAACGACGAGTGCGCCTCGGTGCGGGTCACATTGACTGCAGAGAGCAGATGCGCCTCGGTGTGCACCACGCGCATGCCGCGACCGCCGCCCCCGGCCGCTGCCTTGATGATCACCGGGTAGCCGATGCGCCGTGCCACAGAGACGATCTCGCCCTCGTCATCCTCGGGCAGCGGACCATCGGAGCCTGGTACCGTGGGCACGCCGGCCTTCTTCATCGATTCGATCGCGCTGACCTTGTCGCCCATCAGGCGAATGGTCTCAGGGCGCGGACCGATGAAGGCGAAGCCGGAGCGCTCAACCTGCTCGGCGAAGTTGGCGTTCTCGGAGAGAAAGCCGTAGCCGGGGTGGATGGCGCTGGAATCGGTGACCTCCGCGGCGCTGATCAGGGCCGGGATGTTGAGGTAGGACTGGGCCGACGATGCTGGGCCGATGCAGACGGCCTCGTCGGCCAGACGCACGTGCATCAGTTCACGGTCGGCCTTGGAATGGACCGCCACCGTCTTGATGCCCAGTTCCTTGCAGGCGCGCAGTATGCGCAGGGCGATCTCGCCGCGATTGGCGATGAGTACCTTGTCCAGCATGAGGAATCCGCCAGTGTCAGGTGAATGAAAAAGCGCGGAGATCTCAGCCGATTACCAGCAGCGGCTGATCGAATTCCACCGGCTCGCCGTCATCGACCAGGAAAGCCTCGACCACGCCATCGCGGTCGGCCTCGATCTGGTTCATCATCTTCATGGCTTCGACGATGCACACGGTGTCGCCCTTCTTGACGCTGGAGCCTACCTCGATGAAGGGCTTTCCGCCCGGCGCCGGGCTGCGATAGAAGGTGCCTACCATGGGCGAGGTCACGGCCTGGCCCTGGTAGCCTGGTCCCTCATCGGCCTCGGCGGGGGGGAGCGGGGCCTGGGGGGCGGGCTGAGCCGGGGCAGCATAACCCTGGGGCATGGGGGGCTGCCAGCTTGCGCCGTTGGGATGACGACTGATGCGTACCGACTCCTCGCCCTCCTGGATCTCGATTTCGCTGATATTGGACTCTTCGAGCAGCTCGATCAGCTTCTTGACCTTGCGGATATCCATGACGTTGTCTCGATCGCTTGGGTGCTGTGAATAAGGTTGGCCCGGCGGCGCTGTCAACTCGGGCCAACTTGCCAGAGATCGCGGCAAGATAGCGTCTCTTGCCGCGTTAATGGCAATTAAACGGAGTTGCAGCGAAGTTTGCCGAAAATCCGTGGGGATGTCCAGCAGCGGGGAGAACGCCGTTCGAGGCGGGAGTTTAAACGAATGTTTGACGACGATCGCGCCGAAACCAATGCCGTTCAGCTTTGCCTGTCGTCCAGCCAGCCCAGCAGGCCTTCGAGATGAGAGGCCAGTCCGGGCGCACGCACCTCTCCCTGAATGCGCGCCTCGAGAAGCTCTTCGTTGCCCTGGAAGAACAGCAGGCTGGGCGGACCGAACAGGCCGAAATGGTCGAGCAGTTCGCGGCTGACGCTTCCCGAGTCGGTCACGTCCACGTTGATGCGGGCGAAGGCCGAGAGGTGTCCGGCTACCCGCGGGTCGGGATAGACCTGGCGCTCCATCTGCTTGCAGGAGATGCACCAGTCGGCGGTGAAATGTACGAAGGCGGGCCGACCATCGCCCACTGAAGCCAGCGCCCGCTGCAGCTCGTCGAGGCTCTCCACGGTGGTGACCTCGGCGGGCGCCACGGCGGCGGTGGCGCCGGAGCTACCCAGGTTGGCCAGGGGGCGCATCGGGTCGGTGGCACCGCTGGCCGCGCCCAGCACCAGTGCCAGTGCCCAGGCCAGCAGCAGCAGGCCGACGGCCTGGCGCGCTCGCGGCCAGCCCTGGGGCAGGTTGACCGACATGGCGCCCAGCGCCAGGGCGCTGCCGATGGCCAGCGCTCCCCACATCAACAGCGCCACCGCCGGGGGTAGCAGGCGTTCCACCAGCCAGACGGCCACGCCCAGCAGCAGGATGCCGAAGGCGATCTTCACACCGTTCATCCAGGCGCCACTGCGCGGCAGCAGGGTGGTGCCGAAGGTGCCAACCAGCAGCAGCGGCAGGCCCATACCGAGACCGAGGGCGAGCAGGGCGGCGCCGCCCATCAGGGCGTTGCCGGTAGTGGAGATGAACACCAGGGCGCCGGCCAGGGGAGCGGAGACGCAGGGAGAGACCACCAGCACCGACAGCGATCCGGCCAGGGCCAGCCCCGCCGGGCCGCTCTGCTGGGCGCGGGCCTGCAGGGCGTCGATTCGCCCGGAAAGTCGCGATGACATGCGCAACTCGAAGGCGCCGAACATGGCCAGGGCGAACAGCGCGAAGAGTACGGCAAAGGTGATCAGCACCGGCGCCGACTGCAGCCGCGCCTGGAGGTTGAGGCCGGCGCCGAATAGCCCCATCAGTACCCCGACGGCGGCGTAGGTCAGCGCCATGCCGCCCACATAGCTGGCGGAAAGCAGGAAGGCCCGGGGGCGACCGGCATTCTGGCCGACGATGATCGAGGAGAGGATCGGCACCATGGGCAGCACGCAGGGCGTGAAGGTCAATCCCAGACCGGCCAGGAAGAACAGACCCAGCGCCAGCGGCAGGCTGGCATCACTCATCAGGCGCTGGAAACGACCGTCTTCGCTCTGGGGAGCGGCCGGCGCCGTGGCAGTGCCTCCGCCGCCGTCGCTCGAGTCCATCGAAGCACTGCCGTTACTACCGACCAGGGCGGCGAAGACCTGGGGCGCGCTGCGTTCAGGCGCCTGCAGGGAGACCCGCTCCGGCGGATAGCAGAGGCCGGCGTCGGCGCATCCCTGGAAGGTAAAGGTGAGCGGAAAGACGCCGCTGGCGCCCTGCTCGAGGGGGACTTCGAACACCATGTTGTCTCGGAAGACATAGACGTCGCCGAGGAACTCGTCGCTGGTGAACTTCCCCGGGGGAATCTCGGGTTCACCCAGTGTCACGGCGTCGGATTCGACGCTGAACTGATGGCGGTAGAGGTAGTGTTCGGGAGTGACCTCGACTCCGACAAAGAGGGTCTCGCCGTCGTGCCAGGCCTGGGGCTGGAAGGCCTCGAGGACCGGCAGGAAATCGCGGGAGTTGGACGACGAGAACCACTGCGCCTGGGCGGTGAGCGGCAGCAACATCAGCACAAGCAGCAGGGCGAGGCGTCGGGCGATCAAGTCGGGCATCATTTTCCTTGCGTGTGTCGGGGCGAGCTCGGTCGTCAGACCCTTGGCCGGCGGAGCGGTTCCGCATTGGCCGCCTGGGCACTTTACTATCAGTGGATGCTAGGATATCGCAGAAGCACGCCGCTGTTTGGTGTGCCGCATCTTTCCACGATGAGCCTCATTGTCGCATCGAGAAGGGCCGACGTTCATTACACAGGGATTATCACGACATGGCCTGGAAGAGCTGGCGCGCCTCCCGGCGGCGCAGGAAGGAGGAGGCGCTGGAGCGCCCCCGGTACGGCTGGATCTGGAAGCCTGTTCTGGTACTGGCAGGACTCTACCTGCTGGTCAGCGTTGGTCTGGGGATCTGGTGGAGTCAGCCGCCGGCGCCCTTCGATGTGGAGCAGGCCACCCTGGAGCGGCGTGGCGAGGCCGCCTATCTGCCGGGCGCGCGGGGCACGGTGACCGTGGCGACCCTGGCCACGACCGTGGCGACGCTGCTGGAGAAGCCGGGCGGCTACCTGCGCAATGACATCGCTCCGCCGGGCCTGTGGCTCGACAACATGCCGAACTGGGAGCTGGGCGTGCTGGCGTCCTCCCGGGATCTGGCCCGGGCGCTGCCGCAGATGGCCGGCGGCGATAACGCGAATCTGGAGGTGGCGCGCGAGGCGCTGATGGGAGATGACCGCGACTGGTTCTACCCCGCCACCGAGCAGCGATTGGAGCAGGCGCTGGAGGCCCTCGATCGCCAGCTGTCTGCCCTGAACGACGAGGAGGAGGGCTTTGCGCCCGGCCAGGGCCTGGCAGCCTGGATGGAGTCGCTGGTGGCTCGGCTGGATGACCTCGCCCTGCGCCTGGCGGCCAGCGTCGGTAGCCATGAGACGCTGATCGAGCTTGCGGTGGATGCCGAGTCGCTACCGCCGCGCACTCCCTGGCACCGGGTCGATGATATCTTCTTCGAGGCCCGCGGCACCGGCTGGGCGCTTTCGCAACTGCTCGAGGGCGTGCAGCGCGACCAGGCCGATGTGCTGCGCGAGGCAGATGTCGTCGCCGAGTGGGAGCGCCTGCTGGCGGAGCTGGCAGTGACCCAGCGCAGGCTATGGAGCCCGGTGGTGCTCAACGGGTCCGGCTTCGGGGTCTTCGCCAACCACTCTCTGGTCATGGCGCTGCACATGACCAGGGCGCGGGATCTTGCGGCTCATCTGGCCGAGCGTCTCGCCGAACCGCCGTTGGCGCCAGTGTCACCCGAGCCGGCGACCCCTGACGATGACCGCGTAGAGGCGCCCGAGTAGCCACATTCGCGTTTCTTCCCAGTGTCCAACGCATCAGGGCCGCCCCATGGGGCGGCCCTGATGCAGCGAGTCCAGCACCCGATCACGGCATGCCGGCAAAGGCCGGCGAGGGATCAGGCCTTCTCGTAGGCAATCACCGACTTCTCGATGGCCTTGCGGGCAGCCTCGACGCCTTCCCAGGACTCGACCTTGACCCACTTGCCCTTCTCGAGATCCTTGTAGTTCTCGAAGAAGTGGGCGATCTGCTGGCGCAGAAGTTCGGGCAGATCGGTCACTTCCTGTACATCGTCATACAGGCTGGTGATCGTGCTGTGGGGCACGCAGACCAGCTTGGCGTCTTCGCCGGCCTCGTCGGTCATGTTGAGGATGCCGACCGGGCGAGCACGGATGATGCAGCCGGGCTGGACCGGGTAGGGGGTGACCACCAGAGCGTCCAGCGCATCGCCATCGTCGGCCAGGGTGTGAGGAATGAAGCCGTAGTTGGCCGGATAGAACATCGGCGTGGCCATGAAGCGGTCGACCAGCAGGCTCCCCATGTCCTTGTCGATCTCGTACTTGATCGGGGCATGGTTGGCCGGGATCTCGATCGCCACGTAGACGTCGTTGGGTAGGTCCTTGCCGGCGGGGATGTTGTCGAAGTTCATCGTCGCTTCCTTGGGTTGGAAATCAGCTTGGCACATCGCTGAGCGAAAAAATCTGCGGAATTATACGAAGCGGGCGCTTGGATTACCAATGCGACATAGGTGTCGCAGCTTGAGGCAAAGAACCCTGGGGCACAGAACCCCGGCAAGACGCTGCGGCTATGGTTGACATCGCGCGGGAGCGTCGGAAGTGTATCATGGGCGCCGGCGGGGTTCGCCGACGACCGACCCGAGTGGTTCGCGGCCCCAGGAAAGATCGACCCGGTGGTCAAGGAGAAGCCTCTTGGGATCTGCGCAGCTGTCATTGAGTTACGGCCAGTCCTTCGTCGCGCCGGATCGGCGCCACCACCGCAGCTCCATGTCGGTGCGCCTGCCCCAGACCGGGCAGCTCAATGCCAAGGGTGCCTGCGCGGTGATCAGCGACTCCACCCGGCGCAACTCGATGGCCAAGCAGGCCGGGGACCTGAGCGTGCGCGGCTTTCTGGCCGACTACTACTCGACGCCGGACCACTGGGACGTCAAGACCTCGGCTACCCGGGTGCTGCGGGCCCTCAACGGCTGGTGCTACAGCCAGAGCCAATGCGCGACCGATGGGTGCTACGTCTCTTCACTGTCGGCCATGGTCTATCGCGGCCGCAACGCGCACTTCTTCCATCTGGGCGATACCCTGGTGTTTCGCCTGCGCGGCGCGGAATTCGAGCAGCTCAGTCGCGACCATGTCGCCGACCTGGGGGGCTACCGCTATCCATCACGTGCGCTGGGCATGGATGTCAGCATCGAGATCGACTACGCCCAGTTTCCGATCAAGCAGGGTGACATCTTCCTGTTTACCACCCAGGCCGTCATGGGCACCCTGATGCCTTCTGAATACGTACAGCTGATTCGCCAGGATGCCAGCGATCTGAACGCCGCCTGCGACCGCCTGGCAGACGCGGCGGTGCAGCGTGCCCAGGCCCGTGGCTATGGCGCCGAGCAGTTCTGCTTTCAGCTGGTACGCATCGACGAGCTTCCCGACGAGCAGCCCGACCACCCCGGCCGGGCCTATGGTGACCTGCCGATTCCTCCTGAACTCTCGCCGGGGGATCGCCTGGACGGTCTGGAGGTAGAAGCGGTGCTGTCGCGCACCGCTCAGTCTCGGGTCTACCGGGTGCGCGACGTGCACACCGGGCGCGAGATGGTGATGAAGGCGCCGAGTCCTGAACTCTCCATCCGCAATGCCTACCTGGAGCATTTCCTGCTCCAGCAGTGGGTGGTGGAACGGGTCAAGTCGCCGTTCGTGGTGCGCATCATGGAGCCGTCACGGCCGCGGCGTTATCTCTACTACCTCATGGCCTATATCGAGGGAGAGAACCTGGCCGGCTGGGCGAGGCGACATCCCCAGGCCAGTCTGGTGCAGCGCCTGGACATCGCCAACCAGCTGGGCAAGGCGGTTCAGGCCCTGCATCACCGCGACCTGCTCCACCAGCAGATCCACCCCGGCAATGTGATGATCGACCGCCATGGCAAGGTGATACTCACCGACTTCAGCGCCTGCCGGATGCGCGAGAGCGGCAGCCAGGATGACTCCCGAGAGCTGGCGCGGCAGGTGGGCCTCACCGAGCACAGCGCGCCCGAATACGCCCTGGACGACGGTGTCGGGCGTCGCAGTGACCAATACTCCCTGGCCTCGACGGTCTACTGGCTGCTGACCGGCGAGCTGCCCTACGAGCTGACGCCCAACCGCCTGCGCAGCCATACGGATCTGGAGCAGTTGACCTATCGCAGCGCTCGGACCCGCAACCCGGAGGTGACCCCTGCCCTGGATGAGGCGCTGCGCCGTGCCCTGGATCCTCAGCGAGCGCTGCGCTATCGGCGAATGTCGGAGTTTCGCCACGCGCTGCGCCAATCGCCGGATGGAGAGCGCGGCGTTCGGCGCACCGGCCACCGCCTCCTGCGCGACCCGGCCCACTTCTGGCAGGGCGTGGCCGGCATCCTGCTGCTCCTGCTGATCCTCTCCTGGCTGCTCAGGTAGCCGTCGGTCTTAAATCGTGAAGTCCGGCAGCTTGCGCTCGACCCGATGGAGGGCAAGCTTCGCGACCTTGGGCAGGCCGTTCTCGAAGGGCGGGAAATCCTCGCCCTGTATCAGCGGCGACAGGTACTGGCGGCATGCCTCGGTGATGCCGAAGCCGTCCTCGCGGATATACTCCCTGGGCATGAACTTCTCACGGTTGGCGACCTCCGCCAGCGGGGCCGGCTCGATGGTCCAGGCATAGGGCGTGTTGGAGAGCCGCTTGATGGCAGGCATCATCGAGTTCTTGCCCTCCAGCGCCAGCTCTACTGCCTTCTCGCCCACCGCGTAGGCCTGCTCCACGTCGGTCTTCGAGGCCAGGTGGCGGGCGGCCCGCTGCAGGTAGTCGGCCACTGCCCAGTGGTACTTGTAGCCCAGATCCTGCTTGACCATGCCGGCCAGCGTAGGCGCCACGCCACCCAGCTGGCGATGGCCGAAGGCGTCGGTGTTGCCGGAGTCGGCCAGGAAGGTGCCATCCTCGTAGCGGGCGCCCTCGGAGACCACGATCACACAGTAGCCGCAGGTCTTGACGACGTCGTCGACCCGCGCCATCACCGCTTCACGGTTGAAAGCCACTTCGGGGAAGATGACGAGGTGGGGTGGTTCGTCCACGCCGTTACCGGCGAGTGCGCCGGAGGCGGCGATCCAACCGGCATGGCGCCCCATCACCTCGAGCACGAACACCTTGGTGGAGGTGGCGCACATGGAGGCAATATCCAGCGAGGCTTCCAGGGTAGAGGTGGCGATGTACTTGGCCACACTGCCGAAGCCCGGCGAGTTGTCGGTGATCGGCAGGTCGTTGTCCACGGTCTTGGGCACATGGATGGCAGTGAGCGGATAGCCGAGTTTTTCGGAGAGCTGAGAGACCTTCAGGCAGGTATCGGCGCTGTCACCGCCACCGTTATAAAAGAAGTAGCGGATATCGTGGGCACGAAACACCTCGATCAGCCGCTCGTACTGGGTTCGGTGGGTTTCGATGTCCTTGAGCTTATAGCGGCAGGAGCCGAAGGCACCGCCCGGGGTGTGGCGCAGCGCGGCGATCGCCTCGTCCGACTCCCGGTTCACGTCGATCAGGTCCTCGGTGAGGGCGCCGATGATGCCGTTGTGGCCGGCGTAGACCTTGCCGATCCGGTCCGGGTGACGGCGGCAGGTCTCGATCACGGCGCATGCGCTGGCATTGATCACGGCGGTGACGCCGCCGGACTGGGCGTAGAAGGCATTGTGGGCCATGGCGCTGTTCCTGCTCCTGGTCGCTGCTGATTTGGGGATGAGCTGACGAAAGTCGGAGAATTCTAGCCGAAAGCGGCCGAGGCTGCACCCGGCGCCCGCCGGGCGCTGGAGGGGCCTCTGGCGCCATGCTAGTCTCGCCACACCCTGTCGCGGTGGGATGCCGCGACCCAAGTCGGTAGTCAGGAGAGCGCATGCACGTCCATATCCTCGGTATCTGCGGCACCTTCATGGGTAGCCTGGCGCTGCTGGCCCGGGANCAGGGCCATACGGTCAGCGGTTCGGATGCGGGGGTCTACCCGCCCATGAGCACACAGCTTGAGGAGGCGGGGATCAGCCTGAACGAGGGCTATTCGCCGGAGAATCTTGTGCCGCGCCCGGACCGGGTGGTGATCGGCAATGCGCTGTCGCGGGGCAACCCCGAGGTGGAAGCGGTGCTGGACCTGGGTCTGCCCTATGTATCCGGCCCCCAGTGGCTCGCCGAGGAAGTGCTCCCCGGACGACGGGTGATCGCCATGGCCGGGACCCATGGCAAGACCACCACGGCCAGCATGGCGGCCTGGCTGCTGGAATCGGCGGGGCTTGCTCCCGGCTTTTTGATCGGCGGGGTGCCGCGCAACTTCGGCGTTTCGGCGCGTCTGGGCGACCCCGATGCCCCCTTCGTGGTCGAGGCCGACGAGTACGACACCGCCTTTTTCGACAAGCGCTCCAAGTTTGTTCACTACCGCCCCGAGATCGCGGTGCTGGGCAACCTGGAGTTCGACCATGCCGATATCTTCGACGATCTGGCCGCCATCGAGCGACAGTTCCACCATCTGATTCGCACCGTGCCGGGAAAGGGACGACTGCTGGTGGCCGACGGCGAGCCGGCCCTGGATCGGGTGCTGGCAATGGGTGCCTGGACGCCGGTCTCCCGCTTCGGCAGCGCCGCCGACAGCCCCTGGCGCGTTGAGCTCGAGCGCGAGGACGCTTCGCGTTTTCAGGTGATTCACCAGGAGGGCGATGGCGCGGCGCGCATCGACGAGGACGCCGTGGTGGACTGGCCGCTGACCGGCGCCTACAACGCCCGCAACGCCCTGGCGGCGCTGGCCGCCGCCCACGCCTGCGGGGTCGATCTCGCCCGCGGCGCCGCGGCCCTGTCGCGCTTCGAGACGCCGCGGCGTCGCCAGGAGCTACGCGGCGAGGTGGCCGGCATCCAGGTGATCGACGATTTCGCCCATCATCCCACGGCCATCGCCGCCACCCTCGTGGGCCTGCGTGCCGCGACCGCTCGCGGCCGCCTGCTGGCGGTGATCGAACCTCGCTCCAACACCATGCGCCTGGGCACTCTGCGCGACCGGCTGGCCGAAAGCGTGGCCGCCGCGGACGCGGCCTTCTGGTACCAGCCCGCAGGGCTGGAATGGTCGCTCTCGCCGCTGCTCGAGGCAAGTCCGGTGCCGGCGCGACTGGAAGGGGATCTGGATGCCCTGGTTGCCGCGCTCGTCGAGGAAGCTCGACCCTATGATCGCATCGTGGTGATGTCCAACGGTGGTTTCGGCGGCATCCACGAAAAGCTCATCGCCGCCCTGGAGGTGGCCCATGGCTGAGGCCGGGTTGTCGTCGGGTTTCCATCCTCCGGTCACCGTGGCGCTGACCGGCGCCTCCGGTGCCCAGTACGGCCTGCGGCTGATCGAGGCGCTGGTGGCCGCCGACCACGAGGTGTGGGTCATGATCTCCAAGGCGGCGCATCTGGTGATCGCCACCGAGACCGATGTGGACCTGCCGGCGCGGCCCGAACGGCTTGCCGAGGCGCTCATTTCCCGCAGCGGCGCCCGACCCGGGCAGGTTCGCTGCTTCGGCCGCGAGGACTGGATGGCGCCGGTGGCCTCCGGCTCGGGGGCACCGTCCTCCATGGTGATCTGTCCCTGCTCCACCGGCACCCTCTCGGCGGTGGCCACGGGGGCCAGCAACAACCTCATCGAACGTGCCGCCGACGTCGCCCTCAAGGAGCGTCGGCAGCTGATTCTGGTCCCCCGCGAGACGCCCTTCTCGGCGATCCACCTGGAGCACATGCTGGCGCTGACACGCATGGGAGCGGTGATCCTGCCCGCGGCGCCGGGGTTCTACCACCAGCCGACGACGATCGATGACCTGGTCGACTTCATCGTGGCCAGGATCCTCAACCAGCTCGGCATCGAGCACCGCCTGGTGCCGCGCTGGGGCGAGGCGTGATCAATCCGGCGCTGCTGTCGGTCTTCATGCCGACCTTCCTGTTCGTGTCGCTGACCCCCGGGATGTGCATGACCTTGGCCATGGTGCTGGGCATGACCCAGGGGGTGCGGCGCACCCTGTGGATGATGGCCGGCGAACTGGTCGGTGTGGGCCTGGTGGCGGTGGCCGCCGGGGCAGGAGTGGCTGCCCTGATGCTGCGCCAGCCGGAACTCTTTGCGGTCTTCAGGTGGCTGGGAGGGCTCTATCTGGGGTATCTCGGGGTGATGATGTGGCGCTCCCGGGGGCGCATGGCAATTCCCCTGGAACGGGTCGAGCTGGCGCCGGCCGGTCGCGGCCAGCTGGCCCTGCAGGGCTTCGTGACCGCCGTGGCCAACCCCAAGGGGTGGGCCTTCTTCGTCGCGCTGCTGCCGCCCTTCCTCGAGGCCTCGCGTCCGCTGGCCGGCCAGCTCGCCGTGCTCATCGTCATGATCCTCAGCATCGAGTTCCTCTGCCTGCTCCTCTACGCCACCGGAGGCAGCCGGCTGCGGCGGTTGCTGGGTCAGGACGGCAACGTGCGTCTGCTCAACCGCATCGCCGGGTCGCTGATGGTGGGCGTCGGGGTCTGGCTGGCGCTCGGCTGAGGGGGATGCGGGGCTAGATGGGGGGCAGCCAGGCGATGCGTGCCGCCACCAGCGCCAGGGAGCCCAGGGTCAACCAGGTCCAGGGGCACGGGGCGAGCGCGGGACGGGGCCTGGCCTGCCAGGCGAGCTGCACCAGGGCGCAGACCACCAGGCCGAGCAGGGCGCCGCCCACCAGGTCGCTGAACCAGTGCACGCCGATGACCAGGCGCGACAACGCCATGATCATGGCGAACAGGATGGCGCCCCAGTAGACCCAGTGCCGCTGCTGGTGGGGCAGTTCACGGGCGATGAAGGCGGCGGCCAGTCCCGCCAGCACCACTGCCGTGGAGGCGTGGGCGCTGGGATAGGCCAGGGAGCCGGTGAGGTAGTCCGGCGTGTCCGGTCGAGGGCGCGCGAAGAACGCTTTTCCCCAGGTATTGAGCAGGGCGATCAGGCCCAGCCCGCCGCCGATATGCGCCAAGGCGTCGAAGCGCCGTCGCCATAGCAGCCAGCCCCCCCAGGGCAGCACCAGGGCCAGCACTCCGTAGGTGTCGCCCACCCGGGCCAGGGCCTGGCTGAGCGCTTCCAGTCCTGGAACGGCCAGATAGGCAAAGAGCGCGTTCAGGCGCGAATCCATGACCAGCGGGCCATCGGCGCCATGCTGCATCACCATCAGCGTCCAGCCCGACACGCCGCCCAGCGACAGGATCAGCAGCAGCCAGCTGGCCAGAGGCACCTCCCCCTGAACGCCGGCGCTCTGTGACAGCCAGAGTCGGCGCATCACCGGGTGGCGACGGGCGCCGCTGGCGAGCAGGCGGTAGAGTCGTCCGGTGCGGCCGACCTGCTGGCGCAGCCAGGAGAACATGACCGCCAGCACCACCAGGATGGCGGCCAGGGCCACCAGCAGTGGCCTGGCGCCCTCGGGGATGTCGACCAGTTGCTGCCAGGTGCGCCCCAGCAGATAGCCCGGCAGCACATAGGCGGGTGCCCAGAGTGCCGCCGAGGCGATGTTGGCCCAGGTGAAGGCTCGCGGTGACATCCTGAGCATCCCGGCGATCAGCGGTACCATCGGGCGAACCGGGCCGACGAAACGCCCGAAGAAGACCGACAGGGTGCCGTAGCGCTGGAAGAAGCGGGCGCCCCGAGCCAACCATTCGGGATGGCGTGACAGTGGCCATAGCCGGGTCACCCGATCATGCTGGGTATAGCCCAGCCAGAAGCTGGCCCAGTCGCCGATTACCGCGCCCAGGAACGCCGCCAGCACGATGGCCGGCAGCGCCAGCTCCTGATGGCCTGCCAGGGAGGCGGCGGCGGTGATCAGCACCACCCCGGGCACCAGCAGGCCGACAAGCGCCAGGGATTCGACCAGGGCGATGGCCGCGATGATCAACAGCAGGAGAGTGGGAGAGGGCGTCAGCTGGTAGAGGGCATCGGCAAGGTTCAAGGAAGACTCCGTGTCGGGCTGGCCTGGGGGGTCAGGATTCGGCGTGTCGTTGGGTGGTGATCTGCAGTCGCTGGAGGAAGCGTTGCGGCGATTCGCCTTTGCCCAGATGACAATCGTAAAGGCGCGAATCCACCCTGCCGGTATCCAGCAGCACGGTGCTCTGCAGTGACTCCTTGAGACGCTGGCGGACCAGCAGGGCACCGTTTTCGCTGGTGTCCGGCAGCACCAGCCAGAAGTCGGCCTCGCCCTCGCGTCCCAGCAGGTCGTGGTCGCGGCTGCAGCGCAGCACCGTATCGCAGAGTGAGGTGAGTAGTGCCCGTCGGGCGCCGGCGCCGAACTGCTCACCCGCCATCTCCAGCTGGGGCAGATGGATCACCAACACCGCCAGGCGCTGATCGAGCAGTTCGGCACGCTCGCATTCGCTTTGCAGGCGATCGTGCAGGGCGCTGCGACGGATGGCATCGCACTCCTCGTCGAGGGGGTCAGTGGCCTTCAGCAGGGCCCGCTGATGGAGGATTTCCCAGGGGGCCAGGCCGGCCACCATCACCAGGCTCAGATAGCCCAGCGCCAGGTCGCGGTCGAGTAGGCTCTCACCCAGCAGCAGCCAGATCGGGGTCAGGGTGAGATTGAGCAGCATGGCCGGCCCCAGCGGCAGCAGCAGCAGGGTAAGCACCGGTGGCAGGCCCAACCAGAAGGGTGCCAGCGACGACTCTCCTGGCAGCTCTATGGCGACCAGCAGGTAGCCACAAACTAGCACCAGGTAGGCCGAGAGTCGGGCGGTCTCGGGCTGACCCAGGCGCATCAGGGCGGCGGTGATCAGCAGCGGGGCGAGCAGTGCCGGCAGCAGGATGCGGTCGTAGTCGCCGACCAGATAGAACCAGTTGGCCTGGCCGACCAGCAGCAGCGCGGCGAGGAAGTAGAGGCCGGCATGGAGCTTGACGTGCTGTAGCTCAGACATGCTCTACCCCGCGCTGGGCGCTCGCTGTCGCGGGCTGGCGCTCAAGGGCTCGACACTCTTCCGCCAGTGAAACGACCTGATCCAGTGGCGTGGTGCGCAGACGCCGGACAGGACCCATCCGGGCCAGCAGCTCGGTGCGCCGCCCCTCGGCCTGTTCGGCATCCGCGGAGAGCAGCAGGGTCGCCAGGGTGCGTCCATCGATTCGGTAACAGTGCTCGAAACTGCGTGTCAGGTCGCACAGCCGCTGGGCCTGGGGCCAGAGGCGCTGGCGTTCGGTGCGCAACAGCATGAGCTCGCCATGCACCCCGTCGCGATGGACGCGGGCTCGCTCCCGGATCAGGTCGCGAGCCAGCTGGGCGCGGGGCCACAGGCGCAGGCCAGGGACCAGGTGGGCTCGGCGGCTGGCCACGCCGCGCAGCGGTGCCAGATCCCGGGAGCGGGAAAGTCCCAGCAGCAGCAGCGCCGCCAGCAAGGCGCCGGCGAACGCCGCCTGCTCCGGTGGCATTTCGCGGGCCAGCCAGCTCCAGGAGAGCATCGCCAGCAGCAGGTTGAGCCCGGACATCCAGCCCGGTTGAGGGAGCATGATCAGCGCCGCCCATGCCCACAGCCACAGCGGGAAGCGCTCGGGGGCGGTGAACAGCAGGGCCGCCAGCAGCAGGCTGGGTAACAACTGCCAGGGCACGAGGGCAGGGCGGCGGTGGCTGAACTCCACCAGCGCCGCCGAGACGGCCAGCCAGCCGGCGGCCATCCACAGCAGCAGAGCCTCGGTAAGATTCTCAGACGCTGGCGCCATCAGGGCCAGCAGTAGGGCCGCCAGCACCAGGTTGAGGCGCAGCAGGCCAACTTTGTACTTGCTCTGCATGGTGGCTTACTATGGCTCCCTTTCCCGAATATCCGTGGCCCGACCGCGCCAGTATAACGCCATGGCCGGTCCCTCTGGCCACGCCCACAGGAGACCCCTTTCGGCATGTCAGCACAAGTCATCTCCACCGATGAGGCGATCCGGGACGTCGAGGCCTACATGACCGGCCTCGGTCAATCGGCCCGCCAGGCCGCTGCGGCCATGCGCCGTGCCTCCAGCGGTGCCAAGAACGCCGCTCTGCTGGCTATTGCTGTCCGCCTGGAGGCAAGTCGCGAGGCGATTGCCGCGGCCAACACCGAGGACATGGATCGTGGCCGGACGGGTGGGCTCGACGCCGCTCTTCTCGACCGTCTGGAACTCACCCCGGCGCGAATCGACGCCATGATCGATGGCCTGCACCAGGTGGCGGCACTCCCCGACCCGGTTGGCGAGATCGATGGTCTGCGCTTTCGGCCGAGCGGCATTCAGGTAGGGCAGATGCGCGTGCCGCTGGGGGTAATCGGCATCATCTACGAGTCGCGGCCCAACGTCACCGTGGAGGCCGCCAGCCTGTGCCTCAAGTCCGGCAATGCGGCGATCCTGCGCGGCGGCAGCGAGGCACGCAGTTCCAATGCCGCCATTGCCGGGTGCCTCCGTGACGGCCTGGCCGATGCCGGCCTGCCCGCGGCGGCGGTGCAGGTGGTGGCCACCGCCGACCGCGCCGCCGTGGGACGGCTGATCGCCATGCCCGAGTACGTCGACGTGATCATTCCCCGCGGTGGCAAGTCCTTGATCGAGCGTGTCACCCGGGAGGCCCGGGTGCCGGTCATCAAGCACCTGGATGGCGTCTGCCATGTTTACGTGGATGCCTCGGCGGATCTGGACAAGGCTCTCGCCATCGCCGTCAACGCCAAGACCCATCGCTACGGCACCTGCAACACCATGGAAACCCTGCTGGTGGATGCGCCGGTAGCGGAGATGCTGCTGCCCCGGCTGGCCGCCGCTTACGCCGAGCACGGCGTGGAGCTGCGCGGCTGCGAGCGCACCCGGGCGATCCTGCCTGAGGCCTCCGTCGCCGTCGAAGCGGACTGGGGCACCGAGTACCTGGCGCCGGTGCTGGCGTTGCGCGTGGTGGACGGCATCGAGGCCGCCATCGAACATATCGAGTGCTATGGCTCCCATCACACCGATGCCATCGTCACCCGCGACTATGGCCTGGCGCGACGCTTCATGGCCGAGGTGGATTCAAGCTCGGTGATGGTCAACGCCTCCACCCGCTTCGCCGACGGCGTCGAGTATGGGCTGGGCGCCGAGATCGGCATCTCCACCGACAAGCTGCACGCCCGGGGGCCGGTGGGCCTCGAGGGGCTCACCACTCGCAAGTACGTGGTGCTCGGCGACGGTCAGATCCGCCAGTGAACGAGGGCATGCACCTGCCATTGCCGGCGGGAAATGTCGATCCGCCGCGGCTCGCCATGCTCGGTGGCACCTTCGATCCGGTGCATCTGGGCCACCTGCGCAGTGCCGTGGAGCTGCGCGAGGCGCTGTCACTGGATCGGGTCCACCTGATTCCGGCCAGCGTGCCTCCGCTGCGCGGTGAGCCGCGGGTTTCCCCCGAGCAGCGCCTTGAACTCCTGCGCCTCGGCATCGGCGATACCCCGGGGCTGGTCGCCGATCCTCGGGAGCTGCATCGCGATGGTCCCTCCTGGAGCGCCGATACCCTGGCGTCGCTGCGCGAAGAGTTTGGCGTCGATGCGCGCCTGGTGATGGCGCTGGGTCACGACGCCTTCCTGCGCCTGGCCGACTGGCACGAGCCCGAGCGTCTCTTCGCCATGGCCCACCTGGTGGTAATCGATCGGCCCGACCACGAGGCGGCGCTGCCGGCGGCCCTCCAGGCGCTGATCGCGGGTCGCGAGGTGGATAAGCCCGCGGCGCTGATGGCGCGCCCCGCCGGCGGCCTGCTGCGCCTGGCGCTCCCCTCGCGCATGGCAATTTCGGCCACCGAGGTCCGCCGCCGTCTGGCCTCGGGCCGGAGCGTTCGCTATCTGCTGCCCGAGGCGGTGGAGCGGCACCTGCTGGTCCATGGCCTCTATCGGCGCTGACGGTGGAACGGGCGCTGCCAGCGAGCGGTCAACCCGGTACAATGACACTTCAACGACATTCAGACAGAAGACCCTATGCAAACTGACGCACTCAAGACTCTGGCAATCGACGCGCTCGAGGACCTCAAGGCCAAGGACATCACCCAGCTCGATGTCTCGCACCTGACCAGCGTGACCGATCTGATGGTCATTGCCAGCGGCACCTCGTCCCGCCACATATCCGCGCTCGCGGGAAACGTGGTCGAGAAAGCCAAGGAGGCCGGGCTTAAGCCCCTGGGCGTCGAGGGGGAGAACGGCGCCGACTGGGTGCTGGTGGATCTGGGTGACGTGGTCGTGCATGTGATGCTGCCGGAAACCCGTCAGCTCTATGACCTCGAGCGCCTGTGGGCCGACCTGCCCAGCGACGCCGGGCGCAGCGAGGGCGAGGCCACCGGCGCATGAGGGTTCGCCTGCTGGCGGTGGGCACTCGCATGCCCGCCTGGGTCAACGAGGGGGTCGAGGAGTACCGCAAGCGCCTGCCGCGTGACTTCGCCTTCGAGGTGGAGGAGCTCGCCCCCGGCCAGCGCGGCAAGAATGCCGATATTCCCCGCGCCATGGCCCAGGAGGCAGAGCGCATACGTGCTCGACTGCGCGGTGAAGAGCACGTCGTGGCTCTGGAGGTGGGCGGCAAGCCCTGGAGCACCGAGCAACTGGCCGAGCAGGCCGAAGCCTGGCGCCTCGCCGGTCGCGACGTAGCGCTCTTGGTGGGTGGCCCCGACGGCCTCGAGCCGGGGCTCTCCGCCGCCGCCGACCAGCGTTGGTCGCTGTCGCCGCTGACCCTGCCTCACCCGCTGGTGCGGATCCTGCTCGCCGAGCAGCTCTACCGCGCCTGGACCCTGATGGTGGGGCATCCCTACCACCGCTGACCGAGCCGCCGTCCGGCCGAGAGAGCGATGCGCAAGAATCGCGACAACCTCAAGAGCCCCGAGCATGAACTGCGTATCTTCAGAGTGCGCGCCCTGCTGGCCGTGGTGCTGGTATTCGCCTTGACCGGCCTGCTGATGGGGCGGTTGGCCTACCTTCAGGTGGTCCAGCACGATGTCTACAGCACCCGCTCCGAGAAGAATCGCGTGAGGGTCGAGCCGCTGCCGCCCACCCGCGGACTGATCTACGACCGTAACGGTGCGCTGCTGGCCGAGAATCGACCCACCTACAACCTCACCCTGGTGCGCGAGCGGGTCGAAGACCTGGACGCCACCCTGGCGCTGCTGGTGGATCTGCTCGAGCTGCCCGACGAGGAGGCGGCTGCCTTCCGGGTGCGCTCTCGTCAGCGCCAGCGCCCCTTCCAGCCGGCGCTGCTGATGAGCGACCTGGACGAGGATCAGATCGCCCGGGTGTCGGTGAACCGACACCTGCTGCCCGGCGTCGAGGTGGAGGCCCAGCTGCTGCGCTACTACCCCGATGCCGAGGTCATGACGCACGCCCTGGGCTATGTGGGGCGAATCAACGCCGAGGAGATGGCGACCCTCGACACCGGCCGCTACGCCGGCACCCACTTCATCGGCAAGACCGGCGTCGAGCGCTTCTACGAAGAGGAGCTGCACGGTCAGGCGGGTCTGCGCAAGGTGGAGACCAACGCCCGTGGGCGGGTGCTGCGCGAGCTGGGGCGCACCGATCCGGTGCCGGGCCAGCACCTGACCCTGACCCTAGACAAGCAGATGCAGAAGCTGGCCTATGAGCTGATGGACGGCCGACGGGGTTCCATCGTGGCCATCCAGCCCCAGACCGGTGAAATCCTTGCCATGGTCTCGGCCCCGGGCTTCGACAGCAACCAGTTTGTCACCGGCATCGACGTGGCCTCCTACCGGGGGCTGCAGGAAGATCTCGATCTGCCGCTCTACAACCGGGCGATCCGCGGCCACTACCCGCCGGGCTCTACCATCAAGCCCTTCCTGGCGCTCGCCGGCCTGGCGGAAGGGGTGATCACCCCGGACAGAACCATTAACGACCCTGGGTTCTATCAGCTGCCCAACGACTCCCGTCGCTACCGCAACTGGCTGCGCTGGGGGCATGGCCGGGTCGACATGGAGCGCTCCATCGCCGTGTCCAACAACACCTACTATTACTCCCTGGCCCACGATCTGGGCATCGACCGTATCCACGACAACATGAGCGCCTTCGGCTTCGGACAGCGGGTAGGCCATGACGTGTTCGGCGAGAGCACGGCGCTGATGCCCTCACGGGACTGGAAACGCGGTCGCTTCAACCAGCCCTGGTACCCGGGGGAGACCCTCTCCGTGGGCATCGGTCAGGGCTACTGGCAGGTCACGCCGCTGCAGCTCGCCACCGCCACCGCGGTACTGGCCAACCGCGGCGAGTGGGTCAAACCGCGCCTGGCCAGCCATATCGGCGATGCGCCCTTGCCCGAGCGAGTCCCCGAGACGCCGCCCGACATCATGATTCCCAATGACACCTGGTGGGATCGGATCTTCTCCGGCATGGAGAAGGTGATGACCGGCAGCGAGGGGACGGCGCGGCGCACCGGGGTGGGCCTGGAGTACCGCATGGGCGGGAAGTCCGGTACCGCCCAGGTCTTCTCGCTGGGTCAGGACCAGAAGTACAACGCCGAGGAGCTGGCCGAGCGGCTGCGCGACCACGCCCTGTTCATGGCCTTCGCGCCGCTGGAAGACCCCCAGATCGCCGTGTCGGTGATCGTCGAGAACGCCGGCGGCGGCAGCACCCACGCCGCGCACCTGGCACGGGCCATGACGGACACCTGGCTGTTCAGGGACCGAGAGCCCGACGTGGAGGAGCTGCGCGAGGCAATGGAGGATGACGATGGACGAGTCGCAGGGAACTGAATCATGGGCCTGATGATCGACCTCTCCCGAGCGCTGCGCCCCTACCCGGTTCGCGCCCCGGCCAGCGGGATCTCCCGGCGCCGCAGCCTCTGGGAGCGACTCCACCTGGACCCCTGGCTGCTGGGCATGCTGTTGGTGCTGATGGCGGCCGGGCTTGTCGTACTCTACAGCGCCAGCGGCCAGCGCCTCGAGGCGGTCATCGCCCAGGGCATCCGCTTCGGGGTGGCGTTTGCGGTGATGTTCTTCCTCGCCCAGCTGACGCCGGCGACGCTGCTGCGCTGGGCGCTGCCGGTCTATGTGCTTGGCGTGCTGCTGCTGGTGGCGGTGGAACTGGTCGGCGACGTCGGCATGGGTGCCCAGCGCTGGCTGGTGATCCCCGGCGTGATCCGCTTCCAGCCCTCCGAGCTGATGAAGCTGGCGGTGCCGCTCATGGTGGCCGCCTACCTGAGCCGCCAGGAGCTCCCCCCGCGGCTGCGCGACATTGCGGTGTGTCTGGTACTGATCGCTGTTCCGGTCGTGCTGATCGCCAAGCAGCCCGATCTCGGCACCTCGCTGCTGGTCACCTCGGCGGCGGTCTTCGTGGTGTTGCTCGCGGGCCTCTCCTGGCGCTTCATCACCGCCCTGGCGGTGATTGCCGCCGCGGCCCTGCCACTGCTGTGGGCGAACCTGCACAACTACCAGCGACAGCGGGTATTGACCTTCCTCGATCCCAACAGCGATCCCCTGGGGTCGGGCTGGAATATCATCCAGTCCACCACCGCCATCGGCAGCGGTGGGGTGTTCGGCAAGGGCTGGCTGCAGGGCACCCAGTCTCAGCTGGAGTTTCTGCCCGAGCGGCACACCGACTTCATCGTCGCCGTGCTGGGCGAGGAGTTCGGTCTGGTCGGCATCATCGCGATCCTGCTGCTCTACCTGCTCATCATCAGCCGTGGCCTGTGGCTGGCCGTTGGTGCTCAGGATACCTTCGGTCGTCTGGTGGCGGGCAGCATCATCCTGACCTTCTTCATCTATGTCTTTGTCAACGTGGGCATGGTCAGCGGCATCCTGCCGGTGGTTGGCGTGCCGCTGCCGCTGGTCAGCTATGGGGGCACCTCCAGCGTGACCTTGATGGCGGGTTTCGGTATTCTCATGGCCATTCATGCGCACCGCCGCCTGCTTCCGCGCTAGGGCCGCTGCGGGCATCCGGGTGCCGAATCAGGGAGAGAGCTGCATGTTACGGATCCGAAACCATGGCGTGAGGGCGCTGGTAGCGATGGCCGCCCTGGGCGTATCGATGAGTCCCCTTGCGGCGGACTTCGACCCGCGTACCCACGCCGAGACGCGCCAGCTGGTCGAGGAGCTGGCCGGAAAGGGCATCGAGCGCGACTGGCTGGAGGCCGCCATGGCCTCCGCCGATTTCCAGCAGGGTGTGCTGGACGCCATGGCCGGTGCCGCCGAGCGCCGCCTGCGCTGGGACGAGTACCGTGCGATCTTCCTGCAGCCGGAGCGCATCCACCGCGGCGTCACCTTCCTCGAGGTGCATCGTGATGCGTTCGAGCGCGCCGAAGCCGAGTATGGCGTGCCCCCCGAAGTGATCGCCGCCATCATCGGCGTCGAGACCAGCTACGGCCGCTTCACCGGCCGTCACCGGGTGATCGACTCCCTGGCCACCCTGGCCTTCCACCACCCGACTCGCGGCGGCTTCTTCCGCGGTGAGCTGGCGGCCTTCCTGGAGATCACCCACGAGCAGGGCGTCGACCCCGGCGAACTCAGCGGCTCCTACGCCGGTGCCATGGGCTATCCGCAGTTCATTCCCACCAGCTATCGCGCCTACGCCGTCGACTTCGACGACGACGGCATCCGTGACCTCTGGACCAATCCGGTGGACGCCATCGGCAGCGTGGGCAACTACTTTGCCGAGCACGGCTGGCGCGCCGACGAGCCCATCTATCATGACGCCGAGGGGCCAGCAACCCCACCCGAGGGCATCGACTTCAACCGCGCGGCGCGTCCGCCGGCCGTCGCGGCCAGGGACGTGGGCGAGGCCGGTATCGCGGTCCCCGACGAGCTCGACGCCGACCAGCCGCTGCTGCCGGTCTCGCTGGAGGACGGCGAGGGCAACTGGCGCTATGTGCTGGGCGATCACAACTTCTACGTGATCACCCGCTACAACCACAGCCATCTCTATGCCATGGCGGTCACCGAACTTGCCGAGGCCATCGAGGCGGCGCGGGCGCTGGATGCCCACTGGCTGGATGCCGTCCATGCCGACGGGGAGGAGCGCTCATGACGTCTCGTCTGTGGCTGCTCGCGGTGGCGCTGATGTTGACGGGCTGTGCCGGCGGCGGCGGCCAGGCCCCTGCGGAGCCCGGCGAGACATCGGCTGCCCCCTCGGCGGTGGCCACCGGCGGGGGCGGGCGATACGCCATGTCAGGGGACGCCTATCCCATGGATCCTCCGGACGTCAGCCGGATTCCCGATGCGGTGCCGCGAGTCGAGCCGCCTTCCCGGGGTGGCAACCGTTCCACCTATGAGGTGTGGGGCAAGACCTACCGGGTGCTGCCCGATTCCCGCGGCTATGTCCGCCAGGGCACGGCGTCCTGGTATGGCGAGAAGTTCCACGGCTACGCCACCTCCAACGGCGAAATCTACGACATGTACAAGATGAGTGCCGCCCATCGCTCGCTGCCGCTGCCCAGCTACGTGCGGGTAACCAACCAGGATAACGGCCGCTCGGCGATCGTGCGGGTCAACGACCGAGGCCCCTTCCACAATGATCGCGAGATCGACCTCTCCTACGCCGCCGCCGCGCGGCTGGATATCCTGGACCGTGGCACCGGTCGGGTGAAGGTGGAGGCGATCGATGTGGAGCAGTGGCTGGCCGAGAACGGCGGTAGCTCCGGCGGTAGTGCTAGCAACGGCGTCGCCAGTGCCTCGGTGGCCCCGCCGGCACGTCAGGCGGCCAGCCAGGTAGCATCTGCCCCTGCGCCGCAGGCGGCACCGACGGCCAACGGTTCCGCTGCGTCAGGCCGCTCGGCTGACGGCAGCCCCGCGGATGGCCGCCCCGCTGATGGCAGCCCCATTTACCTTCAGATTGCCGCCCTGGGCTCCGCCGAAAGCGCCCAGGCGCTGCAGGCCAGGCTCCAGGCCGCGCTCTCCCACCCGGTGCGGGTTGCCACCTCGACGGGGGTGCATCGTGTCCAGGTGGGACCGCTGGCCAGCGCCGACCAGGTGGAGCCGGTGCGCGGTGAACTGCGCCGTGCCGGTTTCGAACAGAGCTTCGTCGTCAATGGCGCCGACTGATCGGCGCCCCATTTCTTTCCTCCGGAACGTTTCACGAGACCTGCCCCCATGAGAGAGTTGTTTTTCCTTCGCCGCCTGCATTTGATCCCGGCGCTACTGGCCTGCCTGGTAATGGTATCGACGCTGGCTTCGGCCCAGAGCGTGCCGGTGCCCCAGCCGCAGGTCATGATTCCCTCGCCACCCCAGTTGGCCGCCAAGTCGTGGTTCCTGATGGATGCCGACAGCGGCCGGGTACTGGTGGAGCACAACGCCGATGAGCGGCTGCCGCCGGCGAGTCTGACCAAGCTGATGACCGCCTACCTGGTGGAGCGTGAGCTGGACCGCGGCAACATCACTATGGATGACATGGTGCGGGTCAGCGAGAACGCCTGGCGTACCGGGGGCTCCAAGATGTTCATCGAGGTGGACACCCAGGTATCGATCCGCGATCTGCTTTACGGCATCATCATTGCCTCCGGCAACGATGCCAGCGTGGCCGTGGCCGAGCACCTGGCCGGTGGCGAGGTGCCCTTCGCAGACCTGATGAACCAGCACGCCACCCGTCTGGGCCTCCACAACACCAGCTTCGCCAACTCCACCGGTCTGCCTCATCCCGAGCAGTACTCCTCGGCCCGCGACATGGCGCTGCTGTCTCAGTACATCATCAACGACTATCCCGAGCACTACGCAATATACGCGGAGAAATACTTCACCTTCAGCGACATTCGACAGCCCAACCGCAACCGGCTGCTGTGGCGTGACCCCACCGTGGACGGCCTGAAGACCGGCTGGACCACCGAAGCGGGCTATGGCCTGGTGGCCTCCGCCAAGCGCGATGACATGCGGCTGATCTCCGTGGTGATGGGCACCAGCTCCGAGGAGTCCCGCGCCCAGGAGACCCAGAAGCTGATGAGTTACGGCTTCCGCTACTTCGAGACCGTCAAACTCTACGACGCCGGCTCGGTGCTCAACACACCCCGTGTATGGGGCGGTGAGAGCAACCAGCTGTCCGTGGGTGTCGACAGCGACGTGATGATGACGGTGCCGCGGGCGCGTAACCAGGAGCTGACCGCTCGCCTGGATATACAGGGCGACCTGGCCGCACCCATCGCTGCCGGTCAGCGTGTCGGCACCCTGGCGGTGCGCCTCGGTGAGGAAGTGGTCGGCGAACAGCCGCTGGTGGCCCTGGAGTCGGTGGAGGAGGGCGGTTTCGTCAAGAAGCTGGTCGATCAGGTCCGCCGCTTCTTCTCCAACCTGGTCGGCGGCTGGTTCGACTAGGGCTTTGGTGGTCTCTCTCCGGCGGGTTGCGTAAAATGCCCTGATATCCTCGACCCGCTGGAAGCCCCATGAACGACAAGTCTCTTCGCGACCTGCGCCAACCTAGCCGGCCGGTCGCCGGCAAGGCACCGAGTATCACCTTCCCCTGCTCCTACCCGATCAAGGTGGTCGGCGAAGCCGCCGAGGACTTCGCCGCCATGGTCTGTCAGGTGGTCACTCGCCACGATCCTCACTTCGACGCCACCGACCTGCGGGTGGTGGACAGTCGTAACGGCCGATTCCAGTCGGTTCGCCTGACCATCCGCGCCACCGGCGAAGCCCAGCTGCAGGCGCTGTTCGTCGAGCTCAAGGCCACCGGCCGCGTGCACATGGTGTTGTGATGGCCCAGAGCCCCCCTGCATCGTCCTGCCGACCGCCTTCGCTGCCGCCCATCGAACTGCATCGCCTCGGCCGCCGGCCCTACGGGCCCGTTTGGCAGGCGATGCGCGAGCTCACCGACAGCCGCGATGCCGAGACACCCGATCAGCTCTGGCTGGTGGAGCATGAGCCGGTGTTTACCCAGGGCCAGGCCGGCCGCCCCGAGCATCTGCTCATGCCCGGTGATATTCCGGTGGTGCAGACCGACCGGGGCGGCCAGGTGACCTATCACGGGCCTGGACAGGTGGTGCTCTATCCGCTGATCGACGTGCGCCGCTCGCGCCTTGGCGTGCGCGATCTGGTGAGCGGGCTGGAGCGGGCAGTGATCGCCCTGCTGGCCGAGTACGCCGTCGAGGCGAGGGCCCGCCCCGATGCGCCGGGGGTGTACGTGAACACGAGCGTGGGGGAGGCCAAGATCGCTTCGCTGGGACTGCGTATCCGCCGCGGCGGCAGTTTCCACGGCGTGGCGCTGAACGTCGACGGCGATCTTTCGCCCTTCCTGCGCATCAATCCCTGCGGCTATGCCGGCATGGCGATGACTCGCCTGGTGGATCTCGTCAACGAGGCCCCCGGGGTGGAGGCGCCAGGCGTAGAAAAGGTAGGTGAGCGCCTGGCGGAGTGCCTGGCGCTCGAACTGGGCAGGCAACTGGTCAGCCGACGTTGACGGCGTCGATACGGTCAGGGCGGGAGGTTTGGCCCGGCACCTCGGCCGGAGCGGACAGGCCCAGGTTGTTCTTCTCGAACACCCGGTCGGCGCGGTAGCTGGAACGCACCAGGGGGCCGGCGGCCACTTCCATGAAGCCCATCTCAAGGCCGATCTGGCGATAGCGCTCGAACTCTTCAGGAGTGACCCAGCGCTCCACGGCCAGATGGTTGCGGGTGGGGCGCAAATACTGGCCCAGGGTGACGATGTCCACCCCGATCTCGCGCAGGTCGTCGAAGGTGGCCAGTATCTCATCGTCAGCCTCGCCCAGGCCCAGCATCAGGCTGGTCTTGGTGAGCACCCCGGGGCGGTGACGCTTGGCATGGGCCAGCACGTCCAGGGTCTTGCGGTAGCCGGCCCGTGGATCACGCACCTTTCGGGTCAGCCGCTCCACGGTCTCGACGTTCTGGGCAAACACCTCGAGGCCGGAGTCAACCACCTGTTCGATGGCGGCAGGGCTGCCGTCGAAGTCCGGTGTCAGCGCCTCCACGACCACCTCGGGGGTGTTGGCCTTGATGGCGCGGATACAGGCCGCGTAATGGGCGGCGCCGCCGTCGTCGAGGTCGTCGCGATCCACCGAGGTCAGCACCACGTAGCGCAGCCCCATCAGCTCCACCGACTTGGCGGTGTTGGCCGGCTCCTCGGCATCCAGCCATCCCCCGGGATTGCCGGTGTCCACGGCGCAGAAGCGACAGGCACGGGTACATACCGAGCCCATCAGCATGATGGTGGCGGTGCCGTTGCTCCAGCACTCACCCATGTTGGGGCAGTGGGACTCGGCGCACACGGTGCTCAGGCGATGTTCGCTCACGTTACGCTTGACGGCCTCGAAGCGCTCGCCGCCGGGAATCTGGGCGCGCAGCCACTTGGGCTTGCGTCCCGGGTCGGCGCCCTCGTCGACGGTCTTTTCTGCGCTTTCACGGCGCTGCTTGATGCCGTCCTTGATGGCGGCGAAGCCCTGTTCAGTGCGGAACTTCTCGCCGCTGGGGACGTGTTTCGAGGTGCTGTCGCTCATGGGTGTGGGCCCCCTTCGCTCGGCTCGCCGCGTGGGTCGAGGATGCTCCTGGCCGGTAGCTTCGCCGGCTAGGGTCCAGGGCCGCTGGGCGTGCTGCTGGTTACTGGGTATCGACCCAATAATCTAACATAGTCGCGCAGTGTGGGCATCGCTTCGTCGGTGATGCCCACGCTCGCCGTGATCTGGCTCACCTCGACAGCGGCAGACACTCCACGTTGTGGTTGGGCAGCGGATGGGGCGGTGCCTGGAAGTGGGCGTGGAAGTCCGCCAGGTGCTCGCGAACGAAGCGCAGAAAGAGTTCGGTGACCGGGGTCGGGAAGCGCTCACGCGGGTAGACGGTGCACCATGAATGGCGCAGCGGGAAGTCCGGTAGAGCGAGCTCTTCGAGGAGCCCCGCGGCAAGCTCGAGTTGCACCGCCAGTCGCGGCAAGACGGCCACCCCCAATCGGGCCATCACCCCCTGTTTGACGGCCTCGTTGGTGCCCAGCTCGATGCGGTGGGCCAGGCTCACGTCCTGCTCGGCGGCGAGCTCCTCGAAGGCGCTGCGCACCCCGGAGCCGGGTTCGCGCATCAGCACATAGTGGCGAGCGAAATCGTCCAGGGTCGGCGCGGTGGCCTGCAGCAGCGGGTGGCCGGGCCACACCAGCGGGATCATCTCGTTATCCAGGATCGGCATGATCTCCAGGTCGTGATCCTGGGGCACTCGGGCCATGATCACCAGATCATCACGGTGTTCGGCAAGGCGCGCCAGGGCCTGGCTGCGATTGCACACCTTGAGGCGTACCTGAACGTTGGGGAAGTGGGCGCGGAAGCGTGCCAGCAGATGCGGCACCACATACTGAGCGGTGGATACCGCCGCCAGGTCGAGCTCCCCGTGAATAGTGCCCGACATGTCCGAGAGCGTCATCTGGAGCCGCGAGACCTGGCCGAAGATGGCCCGCACCGAGGCCGCCAGGGCGTCCGCCGCCGGCAGCACGTGCAGTGTCTTGCCGGCATACTTGAAAAGCGGCTGGCCCAGCGCCTGCTCCAGCTGGCGGATCTGGGCGCTGACCGCGGGCTGGGTCAGCCCCAACTGCTCCGCGGCCCGGGAGTAGGAGTGCTGATCGTGAACCGCCTGGAATACTTGCAGCTGACGAAATGTCAGCTTGTTGAGCAGCTTGGGAGTGGTCATGATCGTCTGCCGGATGGGCGCCGCCGGCCTCCTGTCGATTCGACACCCATGCTAGCACTGCCTTTCACACCGGGGCCATCGTCAAGGAGGCAACCCCCACATGCGCATCTTCAGCCTTCCCGAGCCCGGGGCGCCGCCTGCCCGGATCGCCCTGGCCGCCGTCGGGCTTGGCGGCCTTCGGGTTCGCCAGGCCGCTGCCGAGCTGGGCCTGGTGTGTCTGGTCGCCGCCACCTCCGATGAGCCCGCCGCCGCGCTGGTGGAGCGCGCTCTGAGAGCCGGCTGTAAAGCGCTGCATCCCGGCGAGGTCGACACCGCTCGTCAGCTCGCGCTGGCCAGGGCCTGCCGAGGCGCTGGACTCCCCTTCGTGGGGCCTCGCCTGGCGCTGATCGAGGCCATGCAGGATGGCGCAGCGGTCCGGGCCTTGCTGCGCGAGGCGGGCATCCCGATGGCCGAGGAGGGCGCGCCCGGGAGACGGGTCGAGCTGGCGGTGCTCTGCGACCACCTTGCCCGTGTTCGCTGGCTGGCGGTGCGGGAGTCATTCGGCAGCGTCCTGATCAAAGCCCCGGCGACCTGGCTGACGCCCGAACAGCGCCTCTACCTGGGCCAGCTGGCCGTTCAAGGGTTGGCCGGTCTCGATCTCAGCGGGATCGTGACCCTGCGCTTTGCGCTGCAGGAGAATCGCCTGGGATTCTGCGATATGCACCCTGGGTTGACCGGCCGAGAGGCGCTTGACGAAGCGCTGACCGGCCTGGACCCGGCGGTGGCTCAACTGCGCCTGGCGGCTGGCGACCGCCTGCGCGAGCACCAGGCCTCCCTGGTGCCGAGCGGTCATGCCCTGCAGTGGCGCTGCGCTCCCGGGGCAGCGGCGGGCATCAGCGGCGGCCCGGGCCTGCGCCTGGATCGCGCCCCAGAAACCGATGGAGAAGCGCGTCTCACGGCCTGGGGGCGTACCCCTGATGAGGCTCGGCGCCGCGGACAGCGGGGCCTCGAAGAACTGCTTGGTACAGAGAGTGCCGTGTCGTTGATGCGAGCGCTGAACATTGAATAGCGTCGTCAGTCAGGGAGTTTTATCCTCGCCGAAACGTAAAAAATGCGTTATATTGCGATGCAGCAAAGGGCGCGGTATCACCGCACCCATTTTTCTATCCTCTGACCGCAATGCCAGGAGCTCGCGATGAATCTTCCGATGCCGACTCCCCCGGCCGCCACGCTGACGCTGCTCGACCCCTTCGGGTTCGGGCG
>SL_8KL_010_SEDDRAFT_10000327_pt1 | contig 41328 bp, 46 predicted proteins | sample SodLakKL_010_SED_4_FD_11160 | JGI IMG/M metagenome (IMG submission 11160)
ACTATGAAAAAGAAATGATAAAGGGAGTTATTATTAATAAATTTAGAGGACAGGTGGAAAGGCTGAGACCCGGGCTGGAACAACTGGAGGGGCTTATTGATAAGCCGGTAATAGGAGTAATTCCTTATTTTTCTGATTTCCGGGTTCCGGAGGAGGATACTTACCTGCCCCGGGAAAAATCCAGAAGACAAGGGGGGAAAAATGTTGAAATTGTTGTAATTCATCTGCCCCATATTTCCAACTTTACGGATTTTGATCCCCTGGAGGAAGTGGAGGGGGTCTATTTAAGGTATGCCGTAAATCCTGAAGATTTGGGATATTCAGACGCTATTATTATTCCAGGCAGTAAGAATACCATAGAGGATTTGGCTAATCTTTGGGAACAAGGATGGGCCCAGAAGATTATTGATTTTTCCCAAGGGGGGGGCACGGTCATAGGAATTTGCGGAGGGTACCAGATGCTAGGCCAGGAAATAGTAGATCCTAAAGGATCGGAGTCAAAGATAACCCGTATTCAAGGTCTGGGGCTGTTAAACATCAAGACTGAATTCTTTTCCGAAAAAATAACCTGCCAGGCCAAAGGTAAAGTTATAGAAACCAGTGAGGAGGTTATGGGCTATGAGATCCATATGGGGAAAACCACGCTTCTTTCCGGGAGCCAGCCTTTACTGGAGATAAAACAGTGGGGAAGAGAAAAAGTTAACAAGTTGGATGGAGCCGTGAGGGATGATGGCCTTGTTTTTGGAACGTACCTCCACGGTCTGTTTGACCAGGTTCCCTTCAGGATAAGATTTATTAATAACCTTCGTAATAAAAAAGGCCTTCCCCTACTTAAAGAAGAAGAACAGTTAAGCCAGTTTGAGGTATGGGAAAGAAGTTACGAAAAGCTGGCTAATTTAGTAAGCCAGAATATCCAAATGGATTATATTTATAATCTTGTTTTTAAATAAGTAATGTGATAGACTTTAAAAAGAATTTAATACAAAAGCTAGAGGTGTTGATCTCAGAATAATAAAAGGGAATCAGGTGGAAATCCTGAACGGTCGCGCCACTGTAAACCGGAGTGGACTTAAATTAACCACTGAAGCTAAGGCTTTGGGAAGTAATAAGTCCCATGATGAAGGGAAGTCAGGAAACCTGCCTTTAGTTTATAGTGCTAGTCATCCTTCGCGGAGTAGGGGTGGAGTACATGTTTTCATATAATTTACTTACCCTTGATCATTGATAATTAAGGGTATTTTAGTTTGTATTGGGGGTTTTAATATTGGAAGCTTTGGGAAGTCATCAGCTTCCTGACGGCAGGCTTCTTAGAAGGGGCTTTACTACAGGAACCTGTGCGGCGGCGGCTGCCAGGGCAGCCGCCTGGATGTTGATCAATAAAAAAACAATAAAACGGGTAAAAATTGATATTCCCGCTGGCATTCAACTGGAGCTGGATGTTTTAACCCCTGAATCAGGTTCGTTTTTTGCATCCTGCGGCATCAAAAAAGATGCCGGGGATGACCCTGATATAACCAATGGAATCGTAGTTATGGCCCGGGCCGAATATTTTTCCCAGGAAGGTATCCACCTGGAAGGGGGAGAAGGGGTTGGCAGAGTAACCAAACCCGGACTTTCTTTGCCTGTAGGAGCCAGTGCTATTAATCCAGTACCTCGGGAACAAATAAAGAATGCCTTAGAGGATCTTGTTTCTAAAGGCGAGGGCTTAAAAATTACTATTAGTGTTCCGGAAGGTGAAAAACTGGCTGGGAAAACTCTCAACTCCTCCCTGGGGATAGAGGGGGGTATATCTATTTTAGGCACCTCCGGTATTGTGGAACCCATGTCGGAAGAATCCATTAAGGAATCCCTGGTTTTACAGATTCCTGTAGCCCTGGAAGAAGGTTTTAACAGCCTGGTTCTTACCCCGGGACGAAGGGGCCAGCGGCAGGCTGTTGAGGTTCTAGGATTCCCGGCCCCTTCAGTTATACAGATGAGCAATTTTGTGGGATTCATGCTGTCTACCTGTGCTGGCTATAAAGTAAAAGAGGTGCTTCTGTGCGGCAGCCTGGGAAAACTTTCTAAAGTAGCGGGGGGTATATTTCATACCCACAGTAAAATAGCTGATGGCCGCCGGGAAATTATTGCTGCCAACAGTGCGCTGGAAGGAGCCTCCCAGGAAACAATCAATCAGATAATGGAAAGCGTAACGGCTGAGGGAACAGCTAAAATACTCCAGGAAAAAGGGCTGGAAAGGGTTTTTTACAGACTGGCAGAAAGGGCCAGTTTCCGGGCTGAAAAACATGTGCAGGGAAATTTAAAGGTAGGCACTATTTTTTTAAGCTATGAGGGAAAAGTTTTAGGGTTTGACCAGAAGGCGCAAAAGATGGGAGGAGGGCTGGGATGTCCAAAGATATTTCAGTAATAGGGATTGGCCCGGGAAGCCTGGAATACCTGCTTCCTGTAGCGTTAAACAAAGTTAAGGAGGCAGATGTGCTTGTTGGCGGCAACCGGGCCCTGGAATTATTCAAATCACTGAATAAAGAAACTTTTAAAATTAAAGGGGACCTGAAGGCGATTATTAACTATATAAACAATCTTTCACCGGATAAAAAGGTTGCCGTCTTGGTTTCCGGCGACCCCGGTTTTTACAGTTTCTTAAATTATTTAAAAGAAAATTATCCTGGGGAGAATATAAAGGTAATTCCCGGCATCAGTTCTATCCAGATAGCTTTTGCCCGGATAAAGTCTTCCTGGCATGATGCCTGTCTGATTAGCCTTCATGGGCGCCGCAGGGAAAACTTGGGTCGCTTCTTAGAGGAAAAGTTACGGGAATACCCTAAAGTGGCAATTTTAACCGATTCCCGGCTGACTCCCGATGGGGTGGCCAGGCTCCTCTTAGAAGAAGGTTTTAAAGACAGAACTTCCTATGTTCTCACAGATTTAACCATGCCCACAGAAAAAGTGAAAGAAATACCTTTGACGGAACTGGCTGAAAGCAGGGAAAAAGGAAACAGTGTGGTGATAATAGGAAATGACTGAAGATGTCTGGCCTTATTTGACCCCCGGCATTGAAGACGAAAAATTCATTCAGGGAAATGTGCCCATGACCAAACAGGAAGTAAGGGCTGTGATTCTTTCTAAAGCCAAAATCAAAAAACACCATGTAATATATGATATCGGGGCCGGTACAGGGTCAATCAGCGTAGAAGCAGCCGTCCTTGCCAAAGAAGGAAGGGTATATGCTGTAGAGCAGGAGGAGGAAGCTCTGGAACTGCTACATAAAAACAAAGAAAGTTTCCAGCTGGATAATTTAATAATAATAAAGGGCAGCGCTCCCAATGCCTTGGAAACACTACCCCCCGCCCACAGGGTTATAATCGGGGGTAGCGGGGGAAAGTTAGAAGAAATCCTTAATATTTGTGCTCTAAAAATGAAAGAAAGAGGTGTTTTAACCTGTGTTGCCGTAACTATGGATACTCTCACTGGTGCCCAGGAATATTTAGAAAAGACCCCCTGGAGAAACCTTAACATTGTCCAGATATCCGTCAATAGAGCCGTAAAGGCGGGCAGGTTTAAAATCTTTAAGGCTCTGAATCCAGTATTTATCTTAACCTCGGAGAGGAGAAACACATAAATGACAGGAAAAGGAAAACTGTATGCCGTAGGAGTAGGACCTGGAGAACCGGAACTGTTAACTTTAAAGGCTCTAAAAGCTTTCAGGGAGGCCCAGGTTATTGTCGTCCCTAAGGGGAAAGCAGAAAAAGAAAGCGTAGCCTTGTCTATAATCAGCAGTTTTATAGAAGGCAAGGAAGTCTCAGAACTGGTATTTCCCATGACCGGTGATCAGGAAATTTTACATAAGTCCTGGAAGGAATCTGCCAATACTATTAGCGGGTTGTTGGGCCAGGGCAAAACAGTAGCCTTTGCAACTCTGGGGGATCCTTCCCTGTACAGTACCTTTACTTATATTATGTCAATTTTAAAAAAACAAAACAGCAGTTTACAGGTAGAAATAATTCCCGGGATTAATTCTTTTTCCGCTGCCGCTTCCCTTCTTCAACTGCCCCTGGCAGAGGGGGAAGAAAACCTGGCTGTTATTTCCACTCCTGCAAACACCTCCAGGTTAAAGGATGTTTTGCAGCTTTTTGATACAGTTATACTCTTAAAAATACACCGCTATTTTGACCAGGTCATGGAGACTTTATGGGAGCTGGGCCTGGAGGAAAAGGGCTATTTTGTAAGCAGGTGTGGGAGCAAAGAGGAATATTTTACCAGTAACCTGAAAGCACTATCGGGAGAAAGTCTTGATTACCTGTCCATGTTGATTATAAAAAAGTAGAGCAGCACATTGCACACAAGGGAGTGAAATTATGAAAGTATATTTTGTTGGAGCCGGACCAGGAGACCCAAAGCTTATTACCGTTAAAGGTAAAAATATACGCAGGTTCCCTGGTTAACCCCCAAGTGCTTCAATACACCAGAGAAGAAGCGGTAATATATAATAGCGCCTCCATGAATCTCAGGGAAATAATATCGGTTATAGAAGAAGGCACAAGGGAAGGCAAAAAAATAGTCAGACTGCATACAGGAGATCCTGGCCTTTATGGTGCCATTCAGGAGCAGATAAACCTGCTGGAGGAAAAAGGCATATCCTATAAGGTGGTGCCGGGAGTAAGTTCCATGGCTGCAGCGGCAGCTTCAGCAGGAAGGGAGTTTACCCAACCGGAAATAACCCAGAGCGTAATCATTACCAGGTTAGAAGGCAGGACTCCCGTACCGGAAAAGGAGGAGCTGTCCCTTTTATCAAAACACCGGGCTAGTTTATGTATATTCCTTAGTGTTCATAATATAGATGAGGTTGTTTCCAGGCTAACGGAAGGTTATCCCCCGGATACTCCAGCAGCTGTTGTTTTTAAAGCCTCCTGGCCTGAAGAAAAAATTATCAGGGGAACATTATCCAATATTGCAGATAAAGTAAAAGAAGAAGGCATAGAAAAAACAGCCCTTATCCTGGTGGGAGATTTTTTAAAAGGCAGCGGAGAAGCATCAAAATTATACGATTCCCAGTTTACCCATGGTTATAGGGAGGCCGAGAAGTAATGAAAATAGCTGCTGTGGCCCTTACCAGGGGGGGTAAAGTTACAGCCGAAAAAATACAACATCTTTATCCCCCGGGAAAAGTTGACCTTTATCTACCCTCTAAGCTGGGCAGCAACCCTGAAGATTCCAGAGAAAGCAGCATAATATATTTTCAAAAACCTTTTAAAGAAGTATTTGGCAAACTCTTTAAGGAATACAACGCCCTGGTATGTGTAATGGCCACCGGGGTTGTAGTAAGAACGGTTGCCCGGTATTTACAAGATAAGAGGGAGGATCCCGCTGTAGTGGTGGTGGATGAAAAGGGTGAATATTTCATAAGTCTGCTTTCAGGCCACCTGGGAGGGGCTAATCTTTTAGCGGAACAACTGGCGGCAAAAACAGGGGGACAGGCAGTTATTACTACAGCAACAGATGTCTGCGGTAAGCCGGCTGTAGAAATGTTAGCCCGCAGCTTAAACTGTGAAGTTTATCCCCGGGAGAATATTAAAAAGATTAACTGGGCCTTTGTAAACGGGGTTAAAGTTAAGGTTTTGATAGAAAAAGGTCTTTCTTTACCGGAGGAATTTCCCTTAGAAAGGGAAACACTGGAAACTCCCATAGGAGAACAATTGATCTTTCAAGAAAATAACGCCTCTGGTATTGAGAAATATTTCGTAATAATAACCTCCCGGATGCTACCGGAAAAGGAAATAAACAGGTTTTTTAATGCTAATCTCTTTTTATATCCTAAAAACATTGTTCTGGGGGTGGGTTGTAAGCGGGGTATCACCTCGGGACAGCTTTTATCTTTTATTAAAAGGAGCTTTTTAGAGGAGGGCTATAGCCTGCACAGCTTGAGTAAAATTGTTTCCGTAGATATTAAAAAAGATGAGAAAGGCCTTTTAGAAGCAGCAGAAAAGCTGGGAGTTTCGGCAGAATTTGTTTCCATAGAACAGATTAAAAGTATAAAAGAACAGGTCAGCCATTCAGATTACGTGGAAAATGTTATGGGGGTCGGCAGTATTTGCGAGCCGGCTGCTCTAATTGGGGCAGGAAGGGGAGAACTTATTTGGAAAAAGAAGAAAACAGCAGGGATAACTACGGCAGCCGCCCGGGTTACATCCAGGTGGTGGGAATAGGACCGGGAGACCTTTCTCTTCTTACCATGCAGGCCAGGGAAGCCATTCATAAAGCGGAAGTGGTAGTTGGCTATACTAAATACATTGAAATAGTTCAATCTTTGCTAAAGGATAAGGAAACTATATCCACAGGTATGACCAGGGAAATAGATCGAGCAAATAAGGCGGTAGAACTGGCTTTAGAAGGGAAGAAAGTAGCAGTAATAAGCAGCGGAGACCCTGGCGTATACGGTATGGCCGGACTTGTCCTGGAGATAACCTCTTCTAGACCCTTGNCNGCAGAAGTACCGGTAGAAATAATTCCTGGAATAACAGCNGCTAATGCCGCAGCCGCCGTTTTAGGAGCGCCTTTAATGCATGATTTTGCCGTTATAAGCTTGAGCGATTTACTAACTCCCTGGGAAGTAATAGAAAAAAGGTTGAAGGCTGCCGGCATGGGCGATTTTATTCTCGTTTTATATAACCCTGCCAGTAAAAAACGCCGAAAACAGATTGAAAAAGCCAGGGATATATTGCTTAAGTACCGGAATAAAGAAACCCCGGTAGGCATAGTAAGAAACTGTTTTAGGGATGATCAGGAAATATATCTTACAGATCTGGAAAATATGTTAAACCATAATATAGACATGTTTACTATCCCGGTTATTGGGAACTCCCAGACCTACAGGCAGGGGAAATATCTTATAACCCCCAGGGGGTACAGAATTTAAAAGGCTGATGACAGCGGGCGAAAAAAATAGTGTTAGCGAAAACCACACTTGATTGGGGGTTTAATATCTTGTGATCTTATTATTAGGAGGCACTATAGAAGGGAAACAGCTGGCGGTCAGGTTAAAAGAGATGGGATATAGCTTCACGGCTACAGTAGTAACAGATTACGGTAAAGAATTGGCCGCCCAGGCAGCCCCAGACCTTGATTGTGTGATTAGAGGAACGCAGGATGAAAAATCCCTGGAAAAACTTATAGTAGAGAATAAAATATCTGCTGTAATTGATGCCACACATCCCTTTGCGGTAGAAGCCAGTCTTAATGCCAGGGAAGCTGCCGTAAAGAGAAATGTAGAATATATAAGGTTTGAACGTCCTTCCCTGGATATGCCCGCCTGTCCCTTAATTCATAAGGTCTGCGGTTTTCCTGAAGCAGCTGCGGAGGCGGTTAAACATGGTGAGGTGATTTTTGTGGCCATAGGGGTTAATCACCTGAAACCTTTTGTCCAGGCAGCTACAGCTGCTGAAAAACAACTGGTTGTCCGGGTGCTGCCGGTTTATTTTTCTTTAAAAAAATGCAGCGAAATGGGCCTAACCCCTTCCCAGATTATTGCTGTCCAGGGGGTAGGCAGCCTGGAATTAAATAAGATACTTCTTAAGGAATTTAGGGCAAGCCTCCTGGTCACCAAGGATAGCGGTGATGCAGGGGGCACAGGTAATAAAATAAGGGCAGCGCTAGAGCTTAACCTGCCTGTAGTGTTAATAGAAAGGCCTTCTGTGAATTTTGATTATGGAAATAAAGTTTTTAAAAGTATTGAAGAAATTGTTAGATATATTTCTCAAAAATATGATGTATAGGGTTTTTACCTGATAACGAAAGGAGATAGGTTTATGAGTTCAAGTATTATACTTCTAGCCCACGGCAGTCGAAGAGAGGTAGCCAATAATGTCCTGCCTCAGTTGGCTTCAATGATTCAAGAAGACAGGTCCTTTGGTAAAGTTGATTCCGCCTTCCTGCAGTTTACCAGCCCCAGTCTGGAAACAGCTCTGGAAGAACATATTAAAGAGGGAGTAAAGAACATAACTGTAGTTCCAGTTTTTTTATTTAACGGGATACACTTAAAGGAGGATATTCCCGAAATATTAGAGAAANAAAAGGAAAAGCACCCCGACGTAAATATANTGATGGCTCAACCCCTTGGGGCCGATTCCCGCATTGGAGATATAATAAAAGACCGCATCAAAGAAACGCAANGAAGGTGAGTATATGGATATTATCCGGGAACCACAAAAAATAGAAGAAAAGAGCATGGCTATTATNGAAGAGTACCTTCAGGGNCTGAATTTTAACTATGGGGAAAAACAGGTGGTCAAGAGGGTAATTCATGCTACCGGTGACCCTTCTTATGCTCAAATAATGGTGTTTAGTCCGGGGGCTGTGGAAAAAGGTATTTCCTTATTATCTCAAGGCAAAGATTTAATTACCGATGTAGAGATGGTCAGGGTAGGAATTAACAAGAACAAGCTAAAAGAACTGGAAGGAGAGGCCAGCTGCTTTATCCATCATTCAGAGGTAATTAAGGGAGCCGGGGAAGAAGGAATAACCAGGGCTGCCTATACCGTAAGCTGGGCCAGGGAAAAAATTAATGGAAATATTATGGTTATAGGTAACGCGCCTACTTTTTTATTCGCGCTCCTTGATTCAATAAAAAAAAGTTTGGTTAGCCCCGCCTTTATCATAGGAGCACCCGTAGGTTTTGTGGGCTCCAGTGAAGCCAAGGAAGAGTTAGAAAAACAAGATATAGTACCCTTTATAACTTTAAGGGGTATAAAGGGCGGCAGCCCTGTAGCAGTCTCTATTGTAAATGCACTATTGAAGATGTCAAATCCCAGCCAGGGATGAAGATGATTCTAACTAACTTCCTAGGAGGTTAAAACAGATGTCAAGGTTTATTATTGCTGGAACCCACAGCGGTGTAGGTAAAACTACTATTACCTCGGCTCTTATTAGGGCATTGAAGAAAAGGGGCTATGAAATACAGCCCTTTAAAGTAGGCCCTGATTATATTGATCCCGGATATCATACTCTGGCTTCCGGGCGGCATACCCGCAATCTAGATGGATGGATGTTAACCGCAGAACAGGTAGTAGAAGTAATGGCCCGGAATACTCCTGAAGGAGGACTTGCCCTTATTGAAGGAGTTATGGGTCTTTTTGACGGTTATTCGGTTGAAAGTATAGAAGGGAGCACTGCCCATATTGCCTTGATTACAGATACTCCCGTCATACTAATAGTTGACGGTTCTAAAATGGCCCGCAGCGCAGCAGCAGTGGTCCTGGGATACAAAATGTTGGAACAAGAAGTGAATATAGGTGCAATAATATTTAACCGGCTGGGGGGCGAGAGACATTACGAGATATTAAAAAAAGCAGTTGAGCCGCTAAACATACCTGTATTAGGATATTTCCCCCGGGAAGAAGACACAAAGCTACCGGAAAGGCATTTGGGATTGGTGCCTACTTCAGAAATGCAAGAGCTGGAAAAATACCTGGATTACTGGGGTGAAATGGCAGAAAAATATCTGGATATAGATAAACTGGTAAACCTGTTTTCTCATAAACATCCCCTTAATCTCCCGGATAACCCCACTATGCCCAGGGAATATGCTAAACCCCAGTGCAACCTGGCGGTGGTAAAAGATAAGGCCTTTACCTTTTATTACCCGGAAAACTTGGAGCTCCTTGAGGCCCGGGGAGCCAGTATAGTTGAAATAAGCCTGCTGGAGGACAGGGAACTTCCTCCAGATTGTCATGGTCTTTATATAGGGGGAGGCTTTCCTGAAGTATTTGCATCTCGGCTTTCCCAAAATGATTCCATGAGAAAAAGCATAGAGAAAGCTGCCCGGGAGGGGATGCCTGTGTATGGTGAGTGTGGGGGCTTTATGTATCTCACCAGGGAAGTTAAAGATTTTGAAGGAAACACTTACCCTTTGGCCGGTGTTTTTGACTGTACGGCAGTTATGTGCTCCAAAAGGCAGGCTTTGGGATATGCCCTTGCCCGGACCCGGATAGATAACTTTTTAACTCTGAAGGGTGAAGAAACAAAGGGACATGAATTCCACTGGTCGGAAATTAACTTTGAAGGGCTGGAGGAGCGTGAAGAGTTGGATAAATTTGTATACTGTTTTCCCAATAAGGGCAACAAAGAAGACGGCCTCCTTTATAAGAATGTATTAGGTTCTTACGTGCACCTTCATTTTTACAGCAATCCAGCTATTGCCGACAGGTTTATAAAGGCCTGTAAAAGTTATTGTGAATTTAAACAACAGGGGGGTCGTTGATTTTTGCCTGTTCAGAAAAAGAAATTAGTTTTAGTTACTGGTGGAGCCAGAAGCGGTAAAAGCACTTATGCAGAAAAATTAGCCGGGGGATACGGAGAAGGTATAGTTTACCTGGCCACTGCCGTTGCCACGGATGGTGAGATGGTTCAAAGGATTAAGGATCACCAGGCTTACCGCCCCTCCAGCTGGACAACTGTTGAAGAAAGCTTGAAAATCTCAGATGCATTGGCCAAAATGCCCTTGGGAACTAAAGCTGTTCTCATAGACTGTATTACCTTCTGGGTTTCTAATCACTTAATAGATAAAGGGGGCATGGAAGAACCCCGGGGAAAAAAAGTTCAAGAGATAGAAATGGCCATTATTGAAGAAGCCGTAAAACTTTGCGAAAGCCTAAAAGAACTGGATTGTTCAGTAATTATGGTCAGCAACGAAGTTGGCCTGGGTCTGGTGCCGGAGCATGTTTTAAGTCGAATTTACCGGGATGCCTTGGGAAGAGTAAATCAAATGCTGGCACAAGATTCGGATGAAGTTATTTTTATGGTAAGCGGAATTCCTTTAAGGGTAAAAGGATAACCGTAACAAACCACGCTGGAGGAAAAAGATATGGAACTACTGCTACTGTTGCCAGGAGCTTTTGTAATTGACTTGATTATAGGTGACCCCCGGGGGATCCCTCACCCGGTAGTAATTATAGGAAAGTTGATAGGCTTTTTGGAGAAAAGGTTGTATAGAAAAAAACTATCTCCCCGCTTGTTGATCCTAAGGGGTGTTTTATTAGTTTTACTGGTACTTTTTTTTACTCTGGGGACAACCTTACTGATACTTTACTTATCCTCTCTGATACATCCATATTTTTATCTGTTTGTTTACTTGTGGCTGCTGGCATCAACTTTAGCTGTTAAAGGTTTGAGTAAAGCCGGCCTGGATATATATAAAGCCCTGCAGGATAATAACATGGCTTTAGCACGGGAAAAAGCCGGAGAAATTGTAGGTAGAGATACAAGCAGCCTGGAGGAGGGAGAGGTCTCCCGGGCGGCGGTGGAAACAGTGGCTGAGAATACGGTAGACGGCATAACAGCTCCCCTTTTCTATGCTTTAATAGGCGGGTTACCCCTGGCCATGCTTTATAAAGCTATCAATACTTTAGATTCCATGCTGGGCTACAGGAATGAAAAATACCGGCATTTGGGCTGGGCTTCTGCCCGGTTAGATGACCTGGCTAATTATATACCTGCCCGGATAACGGCATTATTAATGCTGGTTTCTTCAGGACTGATAAACCTTAACTGGAAAAGGGCATGGAAGGTTTTGAGAACTGATGCCAGGAATCATCCCAGCCCCAACAGCGGCTTTTCCGAGGCTTTGGTGGCAGGAGCTCTGGGCATTCAATTAGGCGGGATTAATTACTACCGGGGCATTTCCTCCCAAAGACCTTTCATGGGGATAAAGACCAGGGAAATAAAGGCGCAGGATATATTGGCGGCAGTAAAGCTTATGTATTTAACCTCTTTTCTAACCCTGGTTTCAGGAATAATAGTAAGACTTGTGGTGCAGTAAACAGTGATAATATTTATTCCCCGGCTGGTAGTTCCGGTATTCCCTGCGGCACATTATATATTACCAGCTAAACTATACAATAAGGAGTTACTTTTATGAACTCATTTTTAATAGCCATACAGTTTTTGACTCGAATCCCCGTTAATATTAAAGATCCTATAGAAGATAACGACCTGATAAATTCAGTTTATTTCTATCCACTAATAGGGCTAATTATCGGCATCATCTTAACTGCCTTTAATTTTATACTAGTAGACCTTGTGCCTTTTGGTGCCAGGGCAGCCATTCTAATGGTCATCTTAGTTTTCTTGTCCGGCGGACTTCACCTGGACGGTTTCATGGATACAGTAGATGGATTGGGAAGTGGAGCTTCCAGGGAAAAAGCCCTGGAAATAATGCGAGACAGCAATTCAGGAGCTTTTGGAGTTATAGGAGCGGTACTTCTTCTATTATTAAAACTGACGTTTTTACAGAGTTTCAGTTCACAATCCCTGCCGGGCATACTCCTGGTCCTTCCTGTAGTATCCCGCTGGGCAGTAGTAGCAGCCATGCCCCTGGCTGACTATGCCCGGAGTGGATTTGGTTTGGGGAAAGTGCTGGTGAACAGTGTAGGCTGGAAAGAGACTCTGTTTACCCTTATGTTTACCTTGATAGTTTCTATTATATTAACAGGGCTAATATCATTTATCCTTATATTTTTTGTATTTCTTTTTCTGTTGGTATGGACAGGTTATTTAAATAAAAAAATAGGAGGAATTACCGGGGATACCCTGGGGGCAACTATTGAAATAACGGAGTTACTGGTATTGTTTATCCTGCTTGTTCTATAAAGCATGAAATATCCTTGATATAAACTATAAGTATTAGGCTGCAAACAACATTTGTTAAGGGAGTATGATTATGGTTCGGAGAATTCACGGAGGAGATATTGTTAAAGTGCAAAAAAAATTAGGCCTGGATAAGGAAGATATTATTGATTTTAGTGCAAATATCAATCCACTTGGGCCGCCGGCCCGGATTTTAGAGGTCTTACAGGAGAGTCTAGGTGAAATCATTAATTATCCTGACCCGGAATGTCAGAAATTGAGGGATACTATAAGTCAATTCTATCCTGTTGATGGTTCCAGGCTAATATTTGGCAACGGTGCCAGTGAACTAATTTTCATATTAATGAAAGTGTTGAATCCTAGACGCGTATTAATACCTGCTCCTACTTTTATAGAGTATCAATTTGCGGCCCAGAGTGTAGGCAGTGAAGTTACTTTTTTTCGCCTACCCCATGAAGACGGTTTCTCTCTTCCAGTTTCAGAAGTATTAAAAAAACTATCCCAGGCTGATATTTTGTTTCTGTGTAACCCCAACAATCCTACAGGCACATTGTGGGAAAGGGATAAGATTGAAGAAATCATAGCCACCGCCCAAAAGAAGGGAACATTTATAGTTCTGGACGAAGCTTTTATGGATTTTCTGGAAAAGGAACAGCAATACTCTCTCCTTTATGGGAAAAAGCATTTTGATAATATGTTTGTTTTGCGGTCCATGACTAAATTTTTTGCCATACCCGGTTTACGTTTGGGATGGGGTGTGGGGCATCCTGAAATCATTAAAAAAATGGAACTGGCCAAGGACCCCTGGAATGTTAATATTTTAGCCCAGATAGCCGGAAGGGAAGCCTTATGTGACCAGTCTTATATTAATAAGACAAAAGAGCTAATAAAGAGAGAAAAGCAGTATCTTTATGAACAGCTGGCAAAATTTCCGGAATTAAAGCCGTATTTTCCCGCGGCTAATTATATTTTTGTTGAACTGGTGAATACCTCCCTTGATTCATTAAAGTTAAAAGAAAGGCTCTCCCAAAAAGGTTGCTTGATAAGAGATTGCAGCAATTATGCTAATTTAACTTCCCGTTTTTTCAGGACAGCTGTGCGCAGCAGGGAAGAAAATATGCATCTTATAAATGCTTTAATAGAAGTGAAGGGGTGATATATTTTGCTTAAAACAATTTACCTGCTTCGTCATGGTGAGACTGAATGGAACAAGGAATGGCGTTTTCAAGGGCAAAAAGATGTAGAGTTAAACACGAAGGGCCTGGAACAGGCCCAGAGAGCGTCAAAAAAGTTAAAAGAAATAGAGCTAGATTCTGTTTACAGCAGTGACTTAAAAAGAGCTGTAAAAACAGCAGAAATAGCTACTAGTCATCATAACATAAAGATTCGGGAAAGCTCCCTTTTAAGAGAAATCAGTTTTGGCAACTGGGAAGGGCTGGCTTATAACGATTTTTCCAAAGAAGATGGAGAACATTTTAACCATTGGCTTGAGGATCCTGTTAAGTATCCTGTTCCCGGGGGTGAATCCCTTTCAGCGCTGCAAGAAAGGATAAAAGATTTTGTAGACAGTATTATTAGCGCTGAAAAGAGCTGCAATATTCTCATAGTAACCCACGGTGGACCCATAAAAGCAGTAATCTCCAGGGCGTTAAACATTGATATAAAAAATTCCTCCAGTCTGGTTATTTCCCCTGCTTCTCTGAGCATAATACAGGTATATGAAAAAAACTTTTTCCTTACTCTATTTAATGATGTCTGCCATCTAAAAACAAATAAAGACAAAAAATATTGAAATTAGACATATTTAACTGGCAGGATTTTTCTTTTATTTCACGAATTATGATTATAAAGATAGGAAATAATAGGGTTTATCCTCTAACAGGAGGGATAAAAATGTCTAAAGAAAACGAAATTAATAACGAAGAAAAAAAGCAAGTAGTGAAATTTAAAATTCGTTTTGATTATCAGGGTAAGTCAAAGCCAGCGAAGTTTTTTTTTGGAGGAAAGAACTCAGAGAATATTGCTGAAGATGTAAGGGAACAGCAAATGGCTATGTGGAGAAATATTCCTATTCAAGGTGTTAAGATAGAAAATATTGACATGGGGGAAATATATACTGTTCATGATGAAGAAATTGATGAAGAGATAGCTTATGCCCCCATGGAGCTTCTGGTTAAAGCAGATAATATTGAGGATCTGGTAAGATTTATCGTAAGGGAAGAGTTCAGGCGCATAGAAATAATAGAACCTGAAATTTTAGAGATGAATAAACAAATTCTAGAAAAAGTATTTTTTAAAATGAACGAAGAAATGAAAACTCAAATGTACCTGAAATCGAAAAAATACAGAGAGTAATTAAAAAAGCAGTTCGCTGAACTGCTTTTTTATTTTTATACTAGAATTATTTTTTGTAAATATACATAAAATAATTATAAAACGACTAAAAATAACCGGAGGAGATACTATGAAGTTTGAAAGATGGTTCGCCGGACTCACTGAAAAACTTGAACATTTCTTATTCAAACTGGCTTTATGTTTTTTACTTTTATTAATAGTAAGCCAGATCGTTATGACCAATGAAAATATAAGAACTTTCTTATCAGCGGTAGACCAGATTGAGGGGATATCTTATAACCAGTATGGACAGGAGGAAAAGCCAGCCTTTACATATTTAGACAGAGATGAAGAACAGTACAGCCTGGTACTTGCAGCGGAAACTAAATATCCCGTTACTCAATTAAAGGTTTTAATTAATACTGAAAAAGCTTACAGCTTTGATAATTCAAAGGCAGAAATAAAGGTAAGCCCCGGAGATATGATAGAAATCGATGGGAAAAAGTATGATTATCCTATAAAAGTTCATGTAAAAGAAGCTTCCTCGGAAATTAAGCCTGCTCTATCCAAAGCCCAGGTAGTAACCAATGGAACCGTGGAATTGCTAGGATGGGTTATTAAAGATTGAAAAAGACTTGCCAACAAAGAAAAAATATTGTATTATTTGTAGGAGGAATTGTTGCAATTAGGAGTTGACGTTGTTGGGTAGTAGTGTGAGAGGTATAAGAGGCGCTGTAAACGTAGATAAGAACGAGAAAGAACTAATAATTAAAGAAACAAAGAATCTTCTAATCAATATTATAAAGGCAAATAAACTTGAAACAGAAGATATATGTAGTATATTTTTCACCATGACTCCGGACCTGAATGCTGTTTTTCCTGCTATGGCCGCCAGGGAGTTGGGGTGGAAACACGTTCCTATGCTTTGTGCTGTAGAAATAGATGTGAAAGATTCTATGCCTTTATGCATCAGGGTTCTTTTGCATATTAATACTGATCTAAAGCAAAATGAAATTAAACACGTATATCTAAAGGAAGCACAAAAGTTAAGGAATGACTTGTTAGATGTCAACAACACCTGAGTGTGTTGTTTTGTTTTTATTATTTATGATTTTTTATTTTTTCAAGAGGAAATATATTGTTTTTAGAGAATTAATTAATATTGTGGGCTTATCGGAGGTGAATAATATTGAAAGATATTAATGTAGCCGTGGATGGTCCGGCAGGAGCAGGGAAAAGTACTGCTGCCAGGGAGGTTGCTTCCAGGCTTAACTTGAAATATCTAGATACAGGAGCTATGTACAGAGCTTTAACCTGGAAGGCTATTATAGAAAACATTGATTTTCAAAATCCAGAGGAAATAATAAATCTTGCTGCTGTAATTAATATTGATATTAAAAATGGGTCTGACGGGAGTAATCTTGTTTATATTGATGGAATAGATGTAACACAAGAAATCAGAACTCCTGCAGTTAATGGTAAAGTATCCATAGTATCTAAAATACCAGAAGCAAGGGGAAAACTGGTTGCCAGACAGCAAAAAATAGCTGAAGATGGTGGCTTTATTATGGACGGGAGAGATATAGGCACAAACGTACTTCCCGGTGCAGATTTTAAATTTTTTTTGACTGCCTCACTGGAAGTGAGAGCACAAAGAAGATATATGGAGCTTAAAGAAAAGGGATGCAACATAACACTAGAAGATGTGAAAAAGGAAATATCTATGAGGGATAAAATTGACAAGGGAAGGGAGGTAGCCCCTTTAATTGCTGCCAAGGATGCAGATTTAATAGACACAACACATATGAATATTGAAGACGTAATCCAGGAAATAGTAAGAAAGGTCAACAAGCTAAAAGCGGGTAGAACTTAGTACGGAGTGTAGAAATGATAATCCAACTGACAAAAGCAATATTACGTTTAATTTATAAAATTTTATTTCCAGTACAGGTAACCGGGTTTGATAATATTCCCTCAAAAGGCCCCGTAATTATTTGTTCAAACCATATTAGTTGGTGGGACCCTCCTTTATTAGGATCTATTATTCACAGAAAAGTCTACGCTATGGCCAAAGAAGAGCTATTTAAATACTTTCTCTTTGGGAAAATAATTAGATACATGGGTGCCTTTCCAGTGAAGAGAGAAGTTGCTGATAGACGAGCCCTTAAAGAAGCCCTTAAAGTTTTAAGTGAAGGAAGTGTGCTGATACTTTTTCCAGAAGGCACCCGCAGCAAGATAGGTAAAGTTCAAAAGCCATTACCGGGGATAGGGTTTATCGCTTTAAAAAGTAAAGCACCTGTAGTTCCTGTGGCTATTAAAGGTCCTTATAAATTATTCAAACCTGTGAAAGTTAAAATAGGTGTTCCCATGTCTTTTAATCATTATTCCCAAAAGGATAAAGGGAAAACAGCCGATGAAATAAGTCTCAAAATTATGCGTAATATTACAGAGATGTTAGGGCAAAAATATGATTATTAAGGGCAAAAATAACTCTAGGAGAGATATTTTTTGGATATTAAACTTGCTAAACATGCGGGTTTTTGTGCTGGAGTTGAAAGAGCTTTAAATATAGCCCTTAAGATAGCTGGGGAAGGCAAAAGTGTCTATACTTTGGGGCCCCTGGTTCATAATAAGCAAGTAGTAGAATATTTGAAGGATAGGGGGATCAAGTTTAAAGACAGCCTGGAAGATATAATAGAAGGAACTGTTGTAATTAGAAGCCACGGTGTGGGACCCGATGTATTGGAAAAAGCGAAACAAAAGAATATAGATATAGTTGATGCTACTTGTCCTTTTGTAAAAAAAGTACAGGAAAAGATATCTAAATTGATTGAAGAGGGGTATAGGATTCTTATAGTTGGAGATCCTTCACATCCGGAAGTTAAGGGATTAGTTGGATGGTCCCAGGGACAGGCACTTGTAATAAAGGATATAGATGAACTTGAAGATTTCAACTGGGAAGGTAAAATAGCCGTACTGGCTCAAACTACTCTTATTGAAGACTTTTTCAACCAGGTTGTTGAGGAAATAAAAAAGATTAAACCCCAGGTGCTTGTAAATAAAACTATATGCAAGGCAACAGGGTTAAGACAAAAAACTGCAGTAGATCTTGCCGGTAAAGTAGAATTAATGATAGTCATAGGTGGCTACAATAGTTCTAACACAAGGAAACTGGCAGAGATATGTAAAAAGACCGGTACACCAACCTACCATATTGAGGAAGCGGCAGAGCTTAAAAGGGAGTGGTTGGAAAACATAAAAGTAACGGGTGTGTCTGCCGGTGCTTCTACACCCATGTGGAGTATAAAGGAGGTTATTAGAAGAATGTCAGAGTACAATAATGACAATTTAAAAGAAGAAGAAGAACAAGTAAACGAAGAACCTAACGAAGAACTTAATGAGGAAACAAACGAGGAACCTAACGATGAAGAAGGAGTTATGGAGGAAGAAGTTGAAGAAACTCCGGAAGTGGAAGAGGATGTAGTAGATGCTTCTAAAATAGAAGATGAAACATCTGAAGAAAGGAAAGAAGATATACCTGAACAAGAAATGAGCCAGAAAGACTTAGAAAAGGATATTGTTTCACTAGAAAAAGGAGACATAGTTAAAGGTAAAGTAGTTCAAGTGACAGCAGAAGAATTACTAGTAGATGTAGGTTATAAAGCTGATGGTATTATTCCCCGCACAGAAGTAAACGTAAAGACTGGGGAAGTCCTTAGAAGAACATTTTCAGGTAGGGGATGAACTAGACCTGTTTGTTCTTAAAGTCCCGGCAACCGATGACGATAAATTACTACTATCCAAAAAAAGGTATGATCGGGAAAAGCAATGGAAAGACCTGGAGAAATCTTTTGAGGAAGAAGAAGAATTGACCTGTGAAGTTATAGAGGTAGTAAAAGGTGGGCTAATCGTTGATGTGGGGATTAGGGGTTTTTTACCCGCTTCTCTGGTAGATTTGAGGTACGTTCCTGACCTGCAACAGTTTGTCGGCGAAAAAATAGGTGTAAAGGTTATAGAATTAAACAGGTCAAAAAATAAAGCAGTTGTATCCCGAAAAAAAGTGTTGGAAGAAGAAATGCAAGAAAAGAAGAAAGAAACACTTGCCGATATAGAAGAAAACATGGTAATCAAAGGGATAGTCAGGAGACTAACTGATTTTGGTGCTTTTGTTGATATTGGTGGTATAGATGGATTAGTTCACATTTCTGAAATATCTTGGCAGAGAATAGACCATCCTGCTGACGTGCTTAATGTAGGGGAAGAAGTAGAGGTAAAAATACTTTCTATCAACATTGAAGAAGAAAGAATATCTTTGAGTATCAAGCAGGCCATGCCGGATCCCTGGTCCTTAATTTCCAGCAGATTTAATGCAGGAGACCTGGTAGAAGGCAAGATAAAATGCATTGTAGATTTTGGTATTTTTGTTGAAATCATGCCGGGGGTAGAAGGCCTTGTGCATATATCTCAGCTGGCTGAAGACCATGTAACTCATCCCAGTGAGATAGTAGAAGAGGGAGAAGATATCAAGGTAAAAATCTTGGATGTCAATCCTGAGGACAAAAGAATAAGCTTAAGTCTTAAGGAAGCCAGGAAAGAACTAACTGAGGAGAAAAAGGATAAAGTAGAGGAAAAAAAGGACTCGGAACAGGATACAGCAGTACAGGACAATGATGAATCCAGGGGTCCCGGTGTTACTCTAGGAGATGTATTTGGGGATCTTTTTGAAAAAAATAAAGATGAAGATGAAGATGAAGATGAAAAAGAATAATTAGGAGATAATTATGTCCAGATCTTCCCGTAAAGGCGAGCATATCTATCATGCTTTGTTATCAGGGAATAATTATGCGGATTTTAAAGATTGTTCCCTTGTTCACCAAAGCATTTCTGATATTGACTTTGAGGACATAGATTTAACTACATCTTTAGCAGGAATACCCTTAGGTTTACCCGTCTTTATAAATGCCATAACAGGTGGAACTGTAGATACTAAAAAAATAAATAAAATTCTGGCTTCTGCTGCCAAAGATGCAGGAATGGCTTTGGCTGTGGGTTCTCAAATGTCTGCTTTAGAAGACAAAGACATGAGAGAAACCTTCCAGACAGTAAGGGAAGAGTATCCTGAAGGTGTTGTATTTGCCAACATCGGAGCATATGCTAACCCGGAAATGGCCATAGAAGCTGTTGATATGGTAAAGGCTGCGGCTTTGCAGGTACATTTAAATGTTCCCCAGGAACTAATAATGGCTGAAGGCGACCGTAAATATAAAAGCTATCTTAATAACATCAGCAGCATGGTAAAAAATCTGGATGTTCCTGTAATAGTAAAAGAAGTAGGTTTTGGTATGAGTATGGAAACCGCACAAAAGATTTTAAATTGTGGGGTGAAAGTTCTGGATATAGGCGGCTATGGGGGTTCAAACTTTATACGCATAGAAGCTGAAAGAAGAAATATTGAGCTGGAAGAAGAAATGTTAAGCTGGGGTATACCTACCCTTATAAGTTTATTGGAAGTGTTGGATGTTACCAAGGGGAAAGGGGAAGTTATAGCCTCAGGGGGTTTAAATAATGCCTTTAATATAGCCAAAAGCCTGGCCCTGGGCGCTAGTGCTGTAGGCATGGCGGGTTTACCTTTAAGCATTATTCAAAAAAAAGGTAAAAATGAATTCATGAANTGGATTAGGGATTTAACCCTATCTTTAAAACAAATAATGGCTATGGTTGGAGCTTCCAGTATGAAGGAGCTTAAAGAAACTCCTGTAGTAATAAGAGGTAAAACAGCTGAGTGGCTGGATAAAAGGGGTATTGATACTTGTTTTTTAGCCCAAAGGTAAATAAAGAATCCGAAGCACGTGAATAATCACGTGCTTTTTTGTGCTTAATACACCAGTTATTAAGAATAAAAGCATTATTTTTGGTTAATATAGAAAATAGTTTATAAAAATTAAAAGGATGGTGAGATAATGCCTTTAGGAATGATACTGCTGGTAGTAGTTGGGGTATTGATTTACCTGGGATTTGCTCACCGGGTACTGGATAGGTTAAGACTAACTGACAAGCAGGCTTTAATATTTATTGGCACTATACTTATAGGAGGNTTTATCCCCGATATACCCCTTACAGAAAATGTTGGAATTAATATAGGCGGAGGAATACTACCTATATTTTTAATTGGGTATCTTCTGGTAAAGGCGAATACGGTAAGAGAGAAGAGCAGAGCAGTTATAGCCCTTCTAATAACCACCGTAATTGTCTATGGAGCTACAAAAATAGTTCCCGTTGAGCCTACTTATGCTATACTGCTGGATCCCATGTATATATTTGCGCTTATAGCAGGTATAGTAGGTTACCTGGCGGGACGTTCCAGAAGGTCAGCCTTTATTGCCGGTGCAGGCAGTATGGTATTGGTTGATATTGTATCCCGGATTGAATTGGCTCTGGTGGGAGGCAGGGGAGCATTGGTTATTGGAGGTGCAGGCGCCTTCGATGCCATTATTATTTCTGGAATAATTGCTGTTGCCCTGGCGGAAGTAGTTGGTGAAACCAGGGAAAAGCTGCAGGGAGGCACCTCCAAAGCGCAGATTAATCCCTTTGAACAGGAAAGTGAACAGGAACGTGAACAGACAGGAGAGCCAGACGAAGATAATCCTGAGAAACAGGGTGGTGAATAAAATGTATAAAAATTATAATAAAAAACTTATTATTTGTTTATCTGTTTTGGTTGCCTTAATTATGGGAAATAACTCTATTTCAGCTGACAGTTATTTTTATCCTGAAACCCGGAAAGTGCAAGGTCAGGTGGAAAGGGCAGAAAATAATGAATTCTTTGAGCTGTTAAATTTATGTGAAAGACAAGACGGAAAGTACTACACCGTTGTTGACCAGCAGGGTAATGTAATTATGAGAACTGCACGACACCTCCACAAAGGCGACCAGTATATATGTGGAGAAAACAAGCATTACGAAATTTATAAGGTGGTTGATGATATTGTATATGCCCGTGAAATTGAAGAGTCGGCTTCTTTATTGTCTCTAGACCAGATTCAAATCAGTTTAGATAATTTTATTCCTTCCTTTAAACTGCCTGTGCAACAAGACGGTGGAGACAAGACGGTAGGAGTACTCCATTCCCATGGCGCAGAATCTTATGTACCCAGTGACGGTGAAGAGTCTATAGAAGAAGGTGGAGGGATATTGCAAGTAGGTGATTCGTTTACTGCTGCTTTAGAAGAAAAAGGAGTAGAAGTAATCCACTCTAAAGAAACTCATGTGCCTCATGACTCCGGTGCCTATAATCGATCCCGGAGAACAAAAGAGGAAATAATGAAAGAAAATCCGGATGCTGTCTTTGATGTTCACAGGGATGCTGTTCCTGCAGATGAATACCTAGAGGAAATAGAGGGAGATGAAAGGGTACAAGTTTTGTTAATAGTTGGCAGGCAGAACCAGAACTTTGAAAACAATAAAGAATTTGCAGAAGGCCTAAAGGAGGTGGCTGATGAGAAGTATCCTAACCTAGTAAAGGGTATTTTAATGGCTGAAGGGAGTTACAACCAGGATTTGAGCGGAAGGTCTTTGCTCCTGGAGGTGGGGGCCCATGAAAACAGCAGGGAAGATGCCGAGGAATCAATCGCCCTTTTTGCTGATGTTGCCGATTCATTTATTTACGGAGGGGCCGCTCCTGGCGGTGTCCCGGGAGAAGGTGAAATTGCAGCGGGAAGAGTTTTAGGTCTAATTGCCCTGGCGGTACTAGGAGTAGCGGCTTACCTTCTTATAAGTACCGGAAGTTTTGAAGAATTGAAGGCGAAGGTAAAACAATTTACCCAAAAAGAGTTTACTAACTTCTTGGGAAGTTTCAGCCTTAGCAAAAAAAGTAGTACCAGTGAAGCAGATAGCGGGGATCAGGAACCAGAATCCTATGAATCACATGAATCTCATGATTCCGATGAAACGCATGAATCCCATGAATCCCATGACTCCCACGATTCCTAATTAAAAAAACGAGTTTTTGAGGTGATTATAAAATGCCCTTTCTTCTGCCTGTCGTCATGGGAGTAGTTTTGGGAACCCTGGCAAGGTATTTTATGTTAAAAGTAGATTATCGCCAGTATCCCAGCTATCCCCATGGGGTAGTTACGCACCTTTCTTTAGGGTTTATTGCGGCAGTACTGGGAGCTGTAGCCGTACCGGCTTTACTGGAAGAAGAATTTGCGGCCGTCAGTTTTTTAGCTCTGGCGGCCCAGCAGTTTAGAGAGGTAAGGTCTTCGGAAAGAGAACTGCTTTTTAGTTTAGATAAGTCTGAACTTGTTCAAAGGGGTCCCGATTATATAGAAGGAATAGCCAGAGTTTTTGAATCAAGAAATTACCTGGTAATGATAACAGCTTTAATTATCAGCACTGTAACCTATTCTACCGGGTGGGTTTTGGGTACCATTGCCAGTATCCTGGCTGTTCTGGTTAGCAACCGTCTTATGTCAGGTAGAAGAATAGATGATATTGCGAAGGTTAGACCTGCAAAAATAAATATTGATGGGGCTAACGTTTTTGTAGAGGATATACATATTATGAATCTTGGCGGAGATGAAACCCGGAAGACTGTCTTAAAAAGAGGTTTGGGAGTTATCCTGGAACCTGTAAATGACAATGAAAGGGATACATTGGCGAATACCGGTCAAAGGATGGCCATTGTCCATGACGCAGCCTCACAGCTGGGCATTTATAAGGATGTAGATACCCCAGAGTTTACTCCCCTGGTAAGAAGGGACACTGACACGGGACGGATAGCTCTTTTGATACTTCCTATTGAAATGGATATGGAATTTTTAATAATGGCTGTAAAAGGTGTTCCTGTGCTGGAGAGTGCTACAAGAAAACCTTTAAAATCCAAAGCCGGAAAAATGGCTGAAGACTAAAAGTACAGGGAGATTTATTATGGATGTATCCATAAGTAAATATATTTTGGCCGCAGTAACTATAAATCCTGATCTGGTTGGAGGTAGTATACCTGTTTTTTATGTAAGTGATGAAAAAGAACAGCAAAAAATTTCTACTTATCTGGGCAGGATTTTAGAAGGGGTTGTCCACGATATGGAAAACGGAGTATATATAGTAGTAAAACACTAGAAATTGGGAGATTCTATGAAAATAATTTATCATTGTTATGGAGGTAGTCATTCCTCCATCCTGGCTGCGGCAATCCATGTAAAAATATTACCGGATTACCGTCCCCCTGAAAAAAAAGAAATACTTGCTTGTCCCCTTTTTGACCAGGGTTCTCCGGAAAATCACGGAATTATTCATTTGATAGGCGTAGATGAACAGGGCAACCAGGTATATTCAATGGGATGCAGAAATGCCTTTACCATTATTAATAATTCTCTTTTGGGAATAATGGAGATATTTAAACTTAATCCCCAAGAGCTATATTTTGTTGATACTTTATCCTGTGTTAATAATGAAATGAGGGTGGGCGGCTTTTTATCCCGCCAGTTGGGAATTACCGGGATAGGCAGGCCTCTAGTAATAAAAGGGTCCCAAAAGGCTTTTAATGATTTGGTTAAGTTGGTAGAAGATGTAAAGAAAGACTTAAAGGGGAAAGGTGAATACTAATAGTGAAAATTATATATCATTGTTATGGCAGTGCCCATACTTCAGTTATTGCTTCGGCCATTCATGTGGGGATGCTTCCCACAAATAGAGTTCCTAGCTCCAAAGAAATATTAACCTTACCCTATTACGACAAGGCAAGCAATNAACAGATCGGAATCCCTTATTATATAGGTGTNGATGAATTTAATTCTGANATATNTATATTGGGTCTGGCCAATAAAAAAGATGTAGTGATAAGGTTCATACTCAGCCTGTTAAAGATTTNCGAAATTCCTTCCAAACAGTTACTTATGGTGGATTCCCTAGCAGAAATAAACCNTTTAACCAGGTTTGGCGGATTTCTTTCCCGGCGCATGGGGCTGGTTAAACTGGGGCGTCCTATGACTGTTAAAGGAATACAAACAGGTTATTTCCGGTTTGTTCGTCTGGTTAATGAAGTTAAGAAAAAGGTAAAAAACAATACCCAGGGTGAGAACTTAAAATAATACCAAACTTCTTGACAGAAGTTAGCTTAATGTAGGATAATTAAAGAAAAATTAGAAAATTTAAGATTTAAATAAATAAGAAGGTGACTTAATTGATAGAAGGTGGAACTGTAGATAAGGTAGAAAGGGGCTCTATAGCAGAAGAGGTGGGTCTGGTGCCCGGTGACCGCCTTTTAAGCATCAACGGAGAAAGTTTTAAAGATATAATAGATTATCAGTATTTGTGTGCAGAAGAAGAACTGGAAGTCAGGGTATCAAAAGAGAACGATGAAGAATTGATAATAGAAATTGAAAAGGATTATGACGAAGACTTAGGTTTAATTTTTACTTATCCTACCATTGATCCCCTTAAAAAATGCTGTAATAATTGTATATTTTGTTTTGTCCGCCAGATGCCTGGAGGAATGCGTTCCAGCTTATATGTAAAAGATGATGATTATCGTCTTTCTTTTCTTTATGGAAATTTTATAACTCTTACTAACCTTAGTCAGGAAGATATTCTAAAAATAGAAAGTCAACATCTGTCACCCCTTTATATATCAGTTCATACTACGGAACCATATTTAAGGGAAAAAATGATGAACTGTAAAAATATTATAGATGTCTTTCCGGTTTTAGAGAGATTTGCCAAAGCTCGAATAGAGATGCATGGGCAGATAGTTTTATGTACGGACATTAATGACAAACAGCACCTGGATAAAACTATTGGAGACCTGGCTAGCTTATGGCCATCTTTTAAGTCTGTAGCTGTTGTGCCCGTTGGTCTGACCAGGTACAGGGAGGGACTTTATCCCCTCAGAACTGTGACATCCCATGAGTCCAGGTCTATTCTTTTCCAGCTAGAGAAATGGCAGGAAAAATTTAAAGAGATTATGGGAACTAACTTTGTTTTTCCGGCTGATGAGTTTTTTCTAAAGGCAGGAATTGAAATTCCTTTAGACTCATATTATGAAGAGTACCCACAAACAGAGAATGGTGTTGGATTGATTAGATTATTTTTAAATAACCTGGATAAATGGGACAAAAGGGATCTCCCTTCTAGTATTAACCCACCCCGCACCGTTTCTTTAGTTACCGGAAAGTTGGCCAAGCCTTACTTGATGGAGATGTGTAACTATTTCAAGTCAGTTAAGGGGTTAAGGTTTAAAATATGGGAGATTGAAAATATATTTATGGGGAGAGAGGTTACAGTATCGGGACTTGTTTGCGGGAAAGATATTATAGATACCTTGAGCGAGGAGCAAATTGGGGATGTACTCTTAATACCCGATATAATGGTAAAGGACAGGAGACATATTTTCCTGGATGATTTTAATAAAGAAGAATTAGAAGATATATTACAGGTAAAAATAAAAGTTTTAAACAGTCTTTTGGAAGGGGTTAAACCTGAAGATTTGTTTAACCTTTAGGGGGTAAATTATATAATGGAACCTTTAGTAGCAATTGTAGGTAGGCCTAATGTGGGTAAATCTACATTATTTAATAGGCTGGGTCAGAATCGTTTAGCTATAGAAGAAAAACAGTCGGGAGTAACCAGGGATAGGCTCTATTTAAAAACCCAGTGGTTAGACCGCAGTTTTATTCTTATCGATACCGGAGGGATAATTCTGGGGTCCGGGAATAAGATAGAAGATAACATTAGAAAACAGGCGGAGATTGCCATTGAAGAAGCAGACCTAATTTTACTGATTGTAGATCTTCGCAGTGGGTTAACCGGCATGGATATGGAAGTAGCAGGTATGCTTCGCAAAACAAATAAACCGGTAACTATTGTGGCCAATAAGGCGGATACTCCGGATTTATACCATCAAGGGGGAGAATTGTACGCTCTAGGTTTTGGAGAACCGGTTCTTGTTTCTGCTGCCCACGGGTTAAATACCGGGGAACTGCTAGATAATATAGTTGAAAAGTTACCGGAACCGTCTTCAGAATTAAAAGAATTAGAAGAGTCTGAAGATGTTATTAAAACAGCTATAGCAGGAAGGCCAAATGTAGGCAAATCATCCCTTATTAATGTTTTTCTGGAAGAGGATAGGATGATTGTTACAGATATGCCAGGGACCACAAGGGATGCTGTGGATTCTTATCTTCATAAGGGAGAAGACAAATATCTGTTTATTGATACAGCCGGTATAAGAAGAAAAAGTCGTGTTTCTGATTCCGTTGAATATTATAGTGTATTAAGATCTTTCCGGGCCATGGAAAAAGCTGATGTGGTTATTTTGGTTATAGATGCTGTGGAAATGGTAACAGATCAGGATAAAAGAATAGCCGGGTATGCTCAAGAAAATGGAAAAGGAATAATAATAGCTGTTAACAAATGGGATTTAATAACAAAAGAAAATAAAACTGTTAAAGAGTTTACACAGAAAGTACGTAAAGAATTAACGTTTTTACAGTATGCTCCTGTTATCTTTGTATCGGCCAAAACAAAACAAAGGGTCTTTAAAATTTTAGACTTGATTAAAAAAGTAGCGGAAAATAGGGAAAGAAGAATCGCTACCGGATTGTTAAACAATTTAATTAGAGAAGTTGTAGCCATAAACCCGCCTCCTAGTTTTAAAGGTAAGGCACTAAAAATCTACTATGTTACTCAAGTAAAAGAGAACCCGCCTACTTTTTTATTGTTTGTTAATGATCCGGAACTTTTACATTTTTCTTATAAGCGCTACCTGGAGAACAGAATAAGAGAAGCTTTTGATTTTGAAGGAGCGCCTATAAGAATTATTACCAGAAAGCGTTAAGAAGCGTTATTTATTTTACAGGAAGGGGAGATAGTTTTGCATTACCTGGTGATATTTATTTCTTACCTGATAGGGTCCATTTCTTTTGGATACATATTCTGCAAAGTAATTAAAGGAGTAGATATAAGGAATTATGGCAGCGGTAATACCGGAGCTACCAACATATCCCGGATACTTGGGTTGGGCCCGTCGGTTATTGTTTTTATTCTTGATGCTTTAAAGGGTATAAGTGCTATTTACCTGACCCGGTTTTTTGCAGAGAGCCCTATAATAATTATCTTGGCCGGTATTGCTGTTATTGTAGGACACAACTGGCCGGTTTTCTTTGGTTTTCGGGGAGGTCGTGGGATAGCTACAAGTTTAGGAGTTTTATTTGCCATCTCCCCTGTTGTGTTTATCTGGCTACTTATAATAGGGATATCTGTAGTTGCCCTTTCAAGGTATATATCTCTGGGCTCAGTTATTGGAGCAGTGGCTTTACCTTTTTTAATGTGGCATTTCAAACTGGAATTACCTTTTATAATATTTGGCATTTTAATGTCTTCACTTGCTATTATCAGACACATTCCTAATTTAAAAAGGCTAAAAGAAGGGAAAGAAAGTAAGATTGGAGAAAAGGTTAATCTAGGATCTGCTAGAAAAAGGTAAGAAGGCAAGTGTTATGGAGGGATATTTATGGAGAAATTTTACTCAGTAGTTGGAGCTGGAGGATGGGGGACTGCCCTTTCTTTAATTATGGCCGGTAAAGGTTATAGAGTTAAATTATGGGTAAGGACTGCTAAATACTGTGACCAGGTGAAGGAAGAAAGAGAAAATAAAAAATATTTNCCGGGAATTTACTTACCTGATAATATAGTTGTTTCAAATGATTTAGAAGAGATAATAGAAAATAGTAAACTGATTGTTCTGGCTGTTCCCTCACACTCTTTCAGAAAAGTAGTAAAAGAGATAAAAAACAATATCTATAAGGAAGCAGTACTGGTTAGTGCAACCAAGGGCATAGAAATTGATACACTTATGAGGATGTCCCAGGTTTTAGGGGAAGAACTGGGACCTAACTATTTTACTAGAATAGCTGCATTGTCCGGGCCAAACCATGCCGAAGAAGTTAGTAGGGAGATACCTTCAGCTACTGTAGTTGCTGCTGAAAAAAGGGAAACTGCGAAATTAGTTCAGGATGTATTCATGTCTCCCAGTTTTCGGGTTTATACCAACCCCGATTTAGCAGGAGTAGAACTGGGAGGATCCTTAAAAAATATTATTGCCTTAGGTTCAGGTATATCCGATGGTCTGAACTTTGGTGATAACACCAAAGCAGCTTTAATGACCAGAGGTCTGGTAGAAATTAGCCGTTTGGGTATTAGTATGGGGGCAAGCCCCTTAACTTTTGCCGGATTGGCCGGAGTTGGAGACCTTATAGCTACCTGCACCAGTAATCACAGTAGAAACAGAAAAGCGGGGATCATGCTGGGGGAAGGCAAAAAAGCTGAAGATATTACTAAAGCCATGGAAATGGTAGTTGAGGGCATTAAAACGACTAAAGCTGCCTGGAAACTGTCTAAAAAGTACAGTGTTGAAATGCCTATAACCCAGGAGATTTATGAAGTAATATTTAATAATAAAAACCCCCGCAGCGCTGTAGAAGACTTGATGCTTCGGGATAAAAAATTTGAGATGGAAGAAATAGTGAGGGATAATTTAGATAACTGGTAAATATATTATTTTTAAAAGTTTAAGCTTCGATAATACATTCTTTTCGGGTGCTGAAATACATTAATCACGAAAAGATGTATTTTTTTTATTGCATATGTAATATTCACCAGTTTTTATCATATATATATAATGTTAGAATAATTAACTCCTTATCTCCTCGAATAAAACTAAAAAGGAGGGAAGAAGATTGGAGAGAGAAAAAGTTGACATTTTCAGGGATATAATCGAAAGAACAGGCGGAGATATATACCTTGGAGTTGTAGGACCGGTTCGAACTGGTAAATCTACCTTTATTAAAAAATTCATGGAAACAATAGTTCTTCCCAATGTAAGCGAATCAAGCAGGGAAAGAGCAAAAGACGAACTTCCCCAAAGCAGTGGTGGAAAAACCATTATGACCACCGAGCCTAAGTTCATTCCAGAAGAAGCTGTAGAAGTTACTATAAGAGAGAATATAAGTATGCGTGTTCGCCTGGTTGATTGTGTGGGGTATATGGTTCCAGGTGCTGTAGGCTATGATGATGAGAATGGGCCCAGAATGGTTACGACTCCTTGGTTTGATTACGATATACCATTTGAGGAAGCTGCAGAAGTAGGTACAAGAAAAGTTATAAGTGACCATTCTACTATTGGACTGGTAGTAACCACCGACGGAACTATAGCAGATATCCCCAGAGAAAACTATATTGATGCTGAAGAGAGGGTAATACAGGAATTAAAGGAAATAGATAAACCTTTTGTGATTGTATTAAACTCAACTAGGCCGATGTCTGAGGAAGCATTTATGCTTAAGGAGGAACTTCAGGAAAAACATGGTGTTCCCGTAATATCCCTGAGCTGCTTAGAACTTAAAGAGGAAGACGTTAATAGTATTCTACAAGAAGTGCTCTTAGAATTCCCGGTAAGACAGGTAAATATAAATTTACCTAAATGGGTAGAAGTTCTTTATGAAGATCACTGGTTGAAGGAAGGTTTTAACGAGGCAATCAGAGAAAACATTTCCAACATCAAAAAGCTGAGAGATATTGATGTATTGGTAGAGAATCTAGATGGATATGAATTTATTGAGGATGTACATTTAGTTGAAATGAATTTAGGTAGTGGAGAGGCTTCGGTAGATATAATATCTCCGGAAAGCCTGTATGACCAAATATTAACAGAAATATGTGGAGAAGAGATTAAAGACAAAGCTGATCTTTTAAAGATTATGAAAGAGTATTCTATAGCTAAAAAAGAATATGATAAACTGGCTGATGCTTTAGAAGATGTTAAAGAAACAGGGTATGGTATTGTACCTCCTGTTTTAGAAGAAATGGTTTTAGAAGAGCCGGAAATATATAAGCAGGGTAATAGGTTTGGGGTCAGGCTTAAAGCCAGCGCTCCTTCACTGCATATGATTANAGTAAATGTAATTTCCGAGTTTTCACCTATAGTGGGAAGTGAAAAGCAGAGTGAAGATCTGGTAAACTTCCTCATGGATGAGTATGAGGAGAATCCAGAAAAAATTTGGGAGTCCAACATTTTCGGTAAATCACTTCATGCTCTGGTTCAAGATGGTATAGGGTCTAAGCTTTCCAATATGCCGCCTAATGCTCAGGATAAGCTGCAGGAAACCTTATCCAAAATTATTAACGAGGGAAGCGGTGGCCTGATTGCAATAATTTTATAAAATATTTTTTAAAATGCGTGCAAAACCACGCATTTTTTATTTTGGCTAATTACGAAGAAGTACCCTCCTGCCTATCTCCTTCGCAGCATTACCAAGCACTCCACATGGCTTGTGTAAGGGAACATATCCACAGGTTGAATTTCTACTACATCATAAAGCTCATCACAAAGAATTTTAAGGTCCCGGGCCAGTGTTGAAGGGTTACAGGAAACATAGATAATTTTTTCAGGAACAGCATGCAAAATAGTATCTAAAAGCTCTGGGGCACATCCTTTCCGGGGAGGATCTACTACTATTATGTCCGGTTTAATTCCTTTTTTCATTAAAAGGGGCAAAACATTTTCTACCCTGCCTTCAAAAAACTTAGAATTAACCAGTTTGTTTATGTCAGCGTTTAGCCTGGCATCTTTAATCGCATCAGGATTTATTTCGATGCCATAAACTTTTTGTACTCCTGCTGCCAGGTAAAGGGCAATGGAACCTGTGCCACAGTAAAGGTCCATTACTGTTTCTTTTCCGGTTAATTCAGCCATGTCTAATAAAAAATCATAAAGGACTTTTGTTTGGGTTGTATTTACTTGAAAAAAAGCCTGGGGAGATATTCTAAAGAATAAATCTCCTATTTTTTCCGTTATATATTCTTTTCCGTAAAGTAAAACATTTTGCTTTCCTAGGATAACGTTTTCTTTGCGGGTGTTAATATTTTGTATTATTGATGTTATTTCAGGTATTTTACTTTTTAGCTCTTCTATAATTTTATTCCCATGAGGTAATTGTTTGCCGTTAGTTACTATTATTACCATTATTTCTTCTGAGTAACTGCTTACCTTACTTATAACATGGCGAATTAAGCCTCTGCCTGTTTTTTTATTATAAATTGAAAGGTTGTATTTTGAGATTAGTTCTTTAAAAACCACAGTGATTTTATTATTTCCCTCATTTTGGATCAAGCAANTATCNGCCTCAATAATTGTATGGCTGCCGGAGGTGAAATAGCCAACCTTTGGAATATTCTCCTGTAATCCTACTTGAATTTGTGCTTTATTTCGGTAGTATGTCGGATGTTTCATNCCGGCTATTTCTGTTATCTTATTTTCAGGGATAGAGGCAATTTTTTTTAAGGTATCCCGGACCAGCCGGGTTTTAAATTTTAGCTGATAGGGATAACTAATATGCTGAAGTTGACAGCCTCCACATTGGCCATAATGACTGCAGGGAGCTTTTATTCTTTCGGGGGAAGTTTTTAATATTTTNTCAATAATCCCCCGGGCAAAACTCTTTTGNATAGATTTTATCTCTACTAAAAGTTCATCCCCAGGGACTCCTTTTGGGACAAAAACAACAAAATTATTGTAACGTCCTACTCCTTCTCCTTGGCTGTTAAGATTATCTATATTTAATTTTATCTTTTCACCTTTAACAAAGGGACGTTTTGGTGTCATAGTTTTCACCGCAATTTTTGATATTTAAATGAATTGTAACATAATTGTGTTTAAAATCACAATTAAATAGGCTTATTCATGTATATTTTAAATTTTAGGAGCCTTGAAATTGAGGAAATAATATGTTATACTTATTTTCGTCGGAGCGGGGCGTGGCGCAGCTTGGTAGCGCGCTTGACTGGGGGTCAAGAGGTCGCAGGTTCAAATCCTGTCGCTCCGACCATTATTTTTAAAGGGATTTTTGTAATAAGTGATTAATATGAAAATAGTTTGAGTTGTTGTTGCATGTCTTCTTATGAATATGCATTAAACGGTAGCTATCCAAGATAATAGCTGCCGTTTTTAAATTTATTGATAGTAATTACCAACAATACTTTAACAGAGCCTTTTGTAATACAATAATTTATTTTGACAAGCTAAAACCTTTACATTATACTCAGGTATAAAGTAAAGTAAATTACTTAGAAGGAGCATGGTTTTTTATGGGTGGTATAGCGATTTCCTTTGGGAAATCTGGAGAAAAAGAATTAGAAAAAATACTTAACAAAATTAAGCACAGGGGTAAAAAAATTGAAATAAATAAGTTTGGTAAAGTAATTCTGGGGGAAACAAGCATTTTCACAGATGAAGACCCTTCAGGTATAAGCTATGCCCAGGAAGATGTTTATATAATGTTAGATGGATTTGTTTACCAAAATGATAATTATGCTTCAAGTGGTAAAACGAAATTGTTGGTTAATTAGTATCTGGCGAAGGGTTTAAAAAATATAAACCTTTTAGCGTCAAAAGGGATTTTAACTTCCAGGATCCTTATGAAGCCTCTCTAAAGCTAAAAGAACTATTTGTCATCTTCAAGGATTTCTTCCCTCAAAAATCAGTTCAGGAACTGGTTGTTTTGTGATCCGATTTTTAAATTATCCCAAGCAGTTGGGGTAAGAAAGCTAAAGAATTAGATCAACTCAAAATTAATAAGATTGGCAGCTTAAAAAGGGGTAGGAATGTGCTGCCCCTTTCCTTTTGTAGCTTATACCAGCGGTTTTCCGTTATTTTAAAGCAAAAAGTATAAAAGGGCTCTTTAAATAAATAATGATTTGCGTTATAATTTAGGAAGCATTATAAAATATAAATTAAGGTCAAAATCAATAAGAAAAGGAGTGAATTTCAATGAAAATTTTAGTACCTGTTGATGGCTCAAAATATTCAGTAGAGGCTTTGAAGACTGCTGTAAATTTGGCAGAAAAGTTTAATGGAAGTATAGTATTGACAAATGTTCAGAAGAGAGTGGTTTCCAGGCCTAAGTCCATGGAATTTGATGTTGAGGAGTTTATCGAAGATGACCCTGACACTCTCAGAGATAGAGGGAGAAAGCTACTGGACAAAATAGCGGAGCAAATGGAAGGCTCTTCATTTAAAGTTGAAAAATGTCTCTTATTAGGAGATCCAGCTGAAAAAATATTGGAATGTGCGGAAGACCATAAACCCGACATGATTGTTATTGGCTCCCTTGGTTTAACTGGTGTTAGGAAGTTTTTAATGGGAAGTGTTTCATCAAAGGTAGTTAGTCACTCTCCGTTTCCGGTCTTAGTAGTAAAAACAAAAAAATAGTAAGACAGGGGATGTTGCAAGGGTAAAAATATACATAAGGCTGTCAAATGGCTACTGGAGAGTTTCCAGTAGTTTATTTTTTGTTTAGATTTAGCTTTTTATTAATTCAAGGATCATAGGAATCATATTGAAAAATTTTAACATATGGTACGATACAAATTGACAATCAAACTATAATATTAAAAAACTTATAATTGGCATCTTCTGTCCAGGCCGGGGAGTCTTCATAAGACCAGTAGCGCTTGCGGCTGCTTATGGTGTGGGCGTTTACCAGAGGCATGTTATCGCTATCTATTTCTACTACAATAGTATTATGCTGCCATTTTCCGTCTCCATCAAAATCATAGCAAATTACGTCACCAGGTATTAGTTTATCGGGCTCAGTTACTTCCTTTGCCCGTAAGCCCCTTGTGGAGGTGCCCAAGTACCAGCGTAGGGCGTGGGCAACTGTCCAGCTGTAACTCCAGTTTTGGTTTGCATACCACCATCCCTGAGAACGGTTTGGATATCCCCTCATAGGCGCTTTTCCTGCTTTCAAACACTGGGAGATAAAATTAGTACAATTAAGTTCGAAGTTTTTATATGCTGTATTATTGGAATCCCACCATTTTTCGGCGTATTCAACTGCTGCTGATCGGTTGTAATTGTTTTGCCCGGTAGCGGCGGATTGATAATTTATACCCGGATTAGACCTGTTTTTCATTTCCCGGTTTCTAACTTTTTTATTATGTTCGAAGTGTCTTTCGTCATTCACAACAAAATCATCCACCAGCTCCTCATTGTCAAAAATCGATTTCCTTCTCTGAATACTTTCTTCTGTATAAAAGAACCCTTTGTGCTTAATTAAAAGCTGACAGTGGATTAAATATTCGATTTCGAAATTACCTCTAGATTGTTTTTCACTTATAATCGTATCATATGGCTTACATTCAATAATCTCTGCTTTTCTGTTCCGAAACGATTTCAATTTTCTTTCTAAGCATTCATATTCTTCAGTCCTAAAAAATACATTATTTAACTTGTCAGTATAATATTGAGCCTGGCGCTGGATGTTTTTTTTATAGTTATTAAACCACTTTTTCATAAAGTTCCCTCACTCTAAGGACTTGAAAATAAATCACTTTATTTTATTCACTACAGTAAAATATGTTAAGCTGGATTATAAAGCTTATAAAGGAAAACTTTATAATATGTTGAAATATATAATAAATATATTAAAATCATTTTAAGTTTTTAGGCATAACTGATTTTATTAATGCATAGTTAAGTGAATATAATAGCATGCTTAAAAATATAGAAGGGGGGAGAGTTAATTGTTAAAGAACAGAAATATCACAATATGCTTGATGATTTTATTATTATTCTCAACAACGTTCCTTTATGTTTCAGGTTGCTCGGAAGAAAGTGTCGCTCCATCTGAAGAAGAGCAGGAGGAAGTAGATGATGAAGAAGAGGAAGTAAAAGAGGAGGAGGAAGAAGAGGAAAAAGAGGAAAAAGTAATAATTGTTGAAAAAGTAAAACCCATAACTGTTATTATCAATAATCATCCTTCAGCCCGTCCTCAATCAGGCATGCAGGAAGCTTCAATAGTATATGAATTTTTAGTAGAGGGAGAATATACCCGCTTTTTAGCAGTATATGATACCCTTTATACAGAAAACTATTTAATTGGACCGGTTCGAAGCTTAAGACCTTACTTTGGGGTTAAAGCTGCTGAGCATGGAGGTATAATAGCCCACAGTGGATATTCTAATAGAACTGCAGAGATGATTCGTGGCTTAGGTTTAAAGCAGATTGTTTGTAGCACTTATCTGTGGCGGGATTCCTCCCGCAGAGCACCCCACAATCTCTATACTGACATAGAAAAACTGCACCAGGCAGTTGGTAGTGACCTTAAAGTAACAAAAAGTGAAATTACTCCTGAAGAAGTTTCCCTGGATTCCAATAAGGGTAACGAAATAGAAGTAACGTATAATAGCAGGAATATAGTAACATATGAATATAATGATAAAAAGGAAGCTTACCTGCGTTTTATTAATAACACGCCACATAAAGATCGTGAAACTGAAAAACAGTACCATGCCAGCAGAGTTATTATCCAGAAGGTGCCCCACAGAAATGTTTCCGGTACAGACCTTGTGGATATAGACTTAGCAAGTAGTGGAGAAGGAATGCTTTATGAAGAATCAATAAAATACACAATTACCTGGAAGAAGGAAGATGGAAAAACTAATTATTACTACCGGGATGGCACACCTGTTGAACTAGAACCGGGTAATACATGGATTCAAATAGTTCGTTAAAAGATTGGGTGCGGTTATCCACACCCTTTTATATTATTATAAAATTTTAAAAGGATATTATTGTGCTTTCTAGAATTATAGAAATGGCTGAGATAATAACATAGAAAAATATTTTAAAGGAGGGAAGAGTCTTATGAAAAAGGGTTGTGAACATAGTAAGGTAAATATTGAAGAAATTTGCAATTGTAGTTATCCAGGATGTGAGAAAAAGGGAATATGTTGTGAATGCTTACACTACCATAGAAAAAACAAACAGCTTCCTGCCTGTTTTTTCCCCGAAAAAGTAGAAAAGACTTTTGACAGATCTCTAAGGAAATTTTTGAAAGAAAACTGCACAGAAAGATAATGAATTTTATTATAAATTTTGCGAATAATATATAAATAAGAAGATATACAGAGAAAAAGGTTAATATTAACCTAATAGCTCTTGATAGCAAGGGCTTATTTTATTTAAAAAAAAATTATGGTAAAATATTGACTTTTGTAATGCATCTGTTAAAATTTAATTTGATATTTATAAGCAGATTATTACTTTTAAAATAACTATAAAGGGGGTACGTTAAGTGAAAGCTTTAGGCCGTCATATTTTAGCTGAACTGTATGGGTGCTCTTCAGAAATTTTAAATAACCTAAAAGATATAGAGCAAATAATGGTTGCCGCTGCCCTGGAGGCGGGAGCAGAAATTAGAGAGGTAGTTTTCCATATGTTTAGTCCCCAGGGAGTAAGTGGAGTTGTGGTTATTTCTGAATCTCATTTGGCCATTCATACCTGGCCGGAACTTGGTTATGCAGCACTAGATATTTTTACCTGCGGCGATACAGTTGATCCGTGGGTTTCGTGTAACTATATAAAAGATAAGTTTAGCGCTCAAAATATGGCTGCCAATGAAATAAAGCGGGGGATATTTGATTATGAGGTGGCGCATAAGCAGGTGGTAAATCAATAAAGGAGGAAGCGATGACTGTACCAACCTGGAAATGGTTTATTGAATATACAAGTTCTACGCAAGCCCACATGCATGGCGTTAAGGATTATATATACTGCGGAGAAACCAAGTATCAGAAAGTTGAAATTATTAATACGGACACTTTTGGGCGCTGCTTAATACTGGATGGCAAAATACAATCTGCTGAGGCAGATGAGTACATTTATCATGAGTCTTTGATTCATCCTGCTATGGTTTTGCATCCTAACCCACAAAGAATAATGGTAGTAGGGGGCGGAGAAGGTGCAGTCATAAGGGAAATATTAAAGCACCCTTCTGTAAAAAAAGTAATTATGGTAGATATAGACCAGGAAGTTGTAGATTTATGTGAGAAATATCTTCCTTCTTGGAGTGATGGAGCTATCAAAGATCCCAGGGTTAAACTTTATTTTATGGATGCAAGAAAATATCTGGTGCAGACCGAAGAAACTTTTGACATAATTATAAGTGATCTAACTGAACCTATTGATGACGGACCATCTTACTTATTATTTACTAAAGAATTTTTTATTATAGCGCATAATAAATTAGCAGAGGAAGGTATCATAGCTTTGCAATCAGGTTCTTTTAACCCTATAATAATAGGATGCCATTCTGCCATAAACAACACCTTAAATTTAGCCTTTAATCATGTTTGTTCTTATGCAGCTTTCATACCTTCATATGATGCTACCTGGGGTTTTAATGTGGCTTCTAAAAAACATAGTCCCGATTATTTAAACAAAGAAGAGATAGACAGCTGCTTGAGAGAAAGGAATATAGACAGTTTAAAGTTTTATGACGGGGAAACTCACCAGCATATGTTTTCTATACCCAAGGACATTAGAAATTCTAAAGAGAAAGAAAACAGAATAATAGAAGATGGTAAGCCCCTGTTTACATACTAGGATAATTGCAAAGGAGGTACATAAAGATGGAAAAAACTTTTGTTATGGTTAAACCTGATGGGGTTCAAAGAAATTTGATCGGGGAAATTATCAGTCGTTTTGAGAAAAAGGGTTTAAAATTAGCAGGGATGAAACTGCTTGCCATACCCCGAGTGTTGGCAGAGGAGCATTATAAAGAGCATGTGGGTAAGCCTTTCTTTGAAGAGCTGGTTTTCTTTATCACCTCAGGACCGGTTGTTGCCATGGTTCTAGAGGGACAGGAGGCCATCTCATTGGCAAGGGGCATGATGGGTAAAACCAACCCCTTAGAGGCGGCTCCCGGGACCATACGGGGAGATTACGGCATATTTACAGGTAATAATGTTGTCCACGGTTCTGATTCTCCTGAAAGTGCTCAACGAGAAATAAACTTGTTCTTTAAACCCGAAGAAATATTTGACTATAAAAAAGATCTCAATTACTGGGTTTATGGAAAATAGTAATAACTTAAAAGGCCGCATTGATGCTGCCTTTTATTTTTTTGCAAAAATTTCCTTATAAATTATTACCGGAGTGTTTATTTCAACTTTTTCATATATTTCTTTAACTTCATCATTATTCATGCGGATACAGCCTCCTGAGGCGTATTTTCCTATGGATTCAGGTTCATTTGTTCCGTGAATTCCGTACTTTAAGCCATTTTTATGCTCAGGCACTTTTAACCCCATCCACCTTGGGCCAAAGGGGTTATCTTTATTTTTATCTCCCCCCATAGGATCTTTAAACTTGGTAACAATATTATGCCATCCTTCAGGGGTCAGGTCATCGGTCTTCCCTGTTGCTACACAGTATTTTTTATATAACTTATGGTCGCGGTAGAAATATAATTCATTACGAGATTTATTAATTATGATATGATCTTCCACTACAACAGGAGGGGGAGGAGCTGTAGCCCGGTAATAGGTTCCTCCTAAAAAAATAATAAATAATGCTGTTGCGAGCAAATAAAAAGTTATTTTTTTCATAATATCACCTTTACTTATTCTTTCTTGTGCTAAAAAATATATTCTTCAAAAGGGTAAACGCTTTTAAGTAAAGAATTACTGTATAAACTAATTTTTATTATTCTGGAGGGATAGTTTGAAAACAGGAGTATTTTTCCACCCATTATTTGCTTCAAAGTACTGGCCTATAATGGGAAACAAATTTATTAAATTTCCGGAGGCTATGCATAAAGCACTAAAAAGCGAAAACGTAATTTTATTTGAACCTAAAAAAATTGAAAGGGAAATCTTGATGAAGGTTCACAGATCCCAAGTTTTAGATGGGATAAAAGGGAAGCCTTATGAACAAGGAGCATACCTTTCTGTAGGCGGGTGTGTTGAAGCAGCAGAAAAAGTATATAGGGGAGAGTTAAAAAACGCTTTCGTTTTTAATGTTTCTGCAGGGCACCATGCCGGCAGAAACAGGGCCTGGGGTGGAACCTATATTTCCTGCACCGGTCCAATGTTAAAAAAACTAAAGGAAACCTGCAGACTTAATAAAGCTGCCATTCTGGATACGGACAGCCATCATGGAGATGGAACTCGTGATATATTTGCTGAAGATAATGATGTTTTACACGTATGCTTTTGCAGCTCTGATAATGTAGATAAAAGTGGAACAAAGGTAGATGTAGATGTAAAATGGGACACATCAGACACAAGATATCTTAAACAGGTTAGGACGGAATATTTTTCAAGAGTTAGAGATTTTAAGCCGGAGATAATAATTCATGAACTTGGCCATGATACTTGTAGTGGGGATTATGGTGACCGGGGATTAACAAAAGATTTTTTTATCCAACTGGTTAAGGAGGTTAAAAGTTTAGCTGAAGATGTTTGTCACGGCAGATATATAATTATTACTATGGGTGGTGCCAGGCCTGACATTTCTGAGTATATACATCCACCTATGATAGATATACTTTCCCAAAGTCATTAAAATAAAAATACCAGCACAAAGGGCTGGTAAAAAGATAGTATTTAAATACCGTACTAATAATTTAATAAGAGGGAAGGTTATTAAACTAAAGGCTTGAAACTTTCTTTAGCTTTTCTTTCTTAGAATCTGCCCAGCTTTGCTGAATTTCATTTATTATAAATTCAGCATCATTTGTATTATGGACAAAATCAATCCCTGTTACATCTAAAGTTAACAGAGAATTTTTTATCATAATTGTTATAATTTCATCAAAAATATTATCTGAATAGATTGATCTATCCATTATTGCTTTATTTAAGGATGTAAAGTGTAACTGATAGACTAAAAATAACAAAAAAAGGATTTTTGGATACCTTTGCAAGACCCAAAAACCCCTTATTTTCAGTGGTGCGAGAGGCGGGAGTTGAACCCGCACGAGCTTGCGCTCACTAGGTCCTGAACCTAGCGCGTCTGCCTTTCCGCCACTCTCGCATAATGGTGAGCCATCCAGGAATCGAACCTGGGACACCCTGATTAAAAGTCAGATGCTCTGCCTAGCTGAGCTAATGGCTCTCTTGAGACATTATAACACAAAATATAAAAATTACAATGGCTGGAGCGGGAGGATTCGAACCTCCGCGTGCAGGATCCAAAGTCCCGTGCCTTACCGCTTGGCCACACCCCAAAATATTGGTGGAGAGGGCTGGATTCGAACCAGCGAAGGCTTCGCCAGCAGATTTACAGTCTGCCCCCTTTGGCCAACTCGGGTACCTCTCCATGTCTAAATGATTAAATCCCTTATTATATTACCTAAAAGCAATACATAGTATAACTTATTTACTTTTTAACGTCAACTTTTTTAAAAAATTTTTTAAAAATAAGTGTTTAAAAATCGTAATTTCCAATTTATATTAAGGGTATACAATCAATAGTTTTTGCAAATAACAGTAAAAAGATAAACTATCTTTTTGGGAGGTATA
>SL_8KL_010_SEDDRAFT_10000328_pt1 | contig 41311 bp, 30 predicted proteins | sample SodLakKL_010_SED_4_FD_11160 | JGI IMG/M metagenome (IMG submission 11160)
TAATTATATAGTTTCTGGAAGTGTGGATGGTACAGTTCGTGTCTTGGATGTGGATTTGGATGCAGAGACACTTGGTGAAGAGAAGGAGTTAATTTATCAACATGAAATTTCTAGTTCTGTTAGATCGGTTTCCTTTAGTCCTTGTGATGAATATGTGCTCTCTGGTGGTACTGATAATACAGTGCGAATTTGGGATGTAGAGACAGGTGGTGATAAGAAGGAGTTAATTTATGGGCATAATTTTTCTATTGGTTCTGTTTCCTTTAGTTCCTGTGGTAATTATATAGCTTTTGGTCACACGGGTGCGGGTGTAGGAGAGGAGGACACAATTAAGGTCAGATTTTTTATTACGGATTCAGAATATAGTTTTGATATGCCTCCCAGAGATCTTGAATTAACAGCTAATTTCTCATTGCGAAACTTTGAAGTAGTATTTGAAGATTATGATGGTAGTGAATTGAAGACGGAAAATGTGACATATGGGGAAGATGCCACTCCACCTGAAGTTGAACGTATAGGTTATACATTTATTGGCTGGGATACAGATTATGAAAATGTAACGGAAGATCTTACTGTCACAGCAGAATATAAAATCAATGAATATGATTTGAATTACTCAGCAAGTGAGGGAGGTAGTCTAGAAGGTGAAGCTCATCAAGTTGTAGAGCATGGAGATGATGGTACGGAAGTAGAAGCAGTTCCAGATGAAGATTATCATTTTGTTGAATGGGATGACGGAGTAGAAGATAATCCACGAATGGATACTGATGTAACAGGAGATATAACGGTAGAGGCAATATTTGCGATTAATGAATACAGTGTAACGTTTAAAGATTACGATGATAGTATTCTTAAGGAGGATATTGTAGAACATGGTTCAGATGCTGTCCCTCCAGAGAACCCAGATAGAGCAGGGTATACGTTTGATGGTTGGGATACAGACTTTACAGAAGTAACTGAGGACTTTATTGTCACAGCAGAATATATAATCAATAAGTACTATTTAAATTTGTTAGTGGAACCTTTGGGAGCAGGTAGTGTTTCTGATGCAGGTGTTTACGAATATGGAGAAAAGGTAGAAATAGATGTGGAAGTAAATAATCCTGATAAATATGAATTTAGTTATTGGGGTGGGGAGTGGTTTACTTACGGAGAGCATGATAGAGGTATTTATTCTATATCTCTTAGTCCCTGTGGTGATTATGTGGCTTCCGGTTATGTTGATAACAGAGTTCGTATTTTAGATATTAGGGCAGGTGAAGAAAAATTAGTTTATACGGGACATAATAGAACGGTCAGATCTGTTTCTTACAGCCCTTGTGGTGATTATGTGGCTTCTGGTAGCAGTGATAATACAGTCCGTATTTGGGATGTAGCAACAGGAGGTGCTGAGGAAGAGTTTGTTTATGATGAGCATAGTGCTGGAGTTAATTCCGTTTCTTTCAGTCCTTGTGGTGATTATGTGGCTTCTGGCTCTCTTGATAATACAGTCCGTATTTGGGATGTAGCGACGGGTGAAGAAAAATTTAATAAAGAGTACGATGGGAGTATTCAATCTGTTTCTTTTAGTTCTGATGGTGAATATATAGCTTCTGCTAGTGGGAAGAATACGGTTCATGTTTGGGACGTAGAAACAGGTCAAAAAGAATTTTATGGGGAGCATGATCATACTGCTTGGTCTGTATCCTTAAGTCCTTGCGGTAGTTATGTTGCTTCTGGAAGTTCTGATAATACAGTTCGTGTTTGGAATGTAAATACAGGTCAAGAAGAATTTAATTGGAATCACGATCGTTTTGTTTATTCCGTTTCTTACAGTCCTTGTGGTGATTATATAGCTTCTGGTCTTGCAGGTGGAGATGTTTATGTATGGGATGCAAAAATAGGTGTGAAGAAAGCAGTTTATGAGGGGCATACTGACACTGTTAACTCGGTCTTCTTTGGCTCTTGTGGTGATTGTAGTGAAGGAGGTAATTGTTCTGATTGTGGTAATTATATAGCTTCCGGTGGTTTTGATAATACAGACCGTGTTTGGGCTTTTATGAGGGATTCAGAATATGGTTTTGACATGCCAGCTAGAGATATTGATTTAACAGCTAATTTTTCGATACGAAGTTTTGAAGTAGTTTTTGAAGATAAGGAAGGAACAGAGTTGAAAACAGAAAGTGTTAAGTATGGTGAAAGTGCAACACCTCCTTCATCCGGTGTAGAAGGGCATGAATTTAGCTGGGATCAAGATTTTGATGAAGTAACGGAGGATATGGTTATTGTAGGTGAATATGTACCTATAGAATATGAAGTAAGTTTGTTGGCGGAACCTGAATATGCGGGGGAAGTTTTTGGCTCGGGAATTTATGAATATGATGATAAAGCAGAAATAGAGGCTATACCTAATGCGGGTTATCAATTCGATAGATGGTTTGGAGAAGGAGGTACTAACGTAGATGATTTTGGAGATACAGATCATACTAAAGATTCTTGGACTCCTTATCCCGAGGTAGAAGAGCCAGGTGATCCAGAAATCCCGGGAATTTGTTCGCATCTTGATTGTGAACAGATACCTGAATCAGATTGGGTTATATTGAAAGAACCTTTAGGTGAGGAAAGGGGTAATTTCTTGCATGCTGAAGAGAGTGATTATTATTTGTCTTGGGATGAATTTTCTAAAGCTGAAGGAGATTATGAGGCTTTGTATAAGGGTTATGGAGAATCTCTAATGTTCTATTTCGATCATAATGGAGAGCCTTTGGCTGATATGGAATCATTTAGCGGTTATGTATTAATTCTAGCTGGGGGAGATCTCATATTTGCAGGTTTTGAGGAGGGTTCTTCAGACCCTAGTTTTGATGTAGCAGTTCCTGATGTTAATCTTATTCCACCACCGGAAGATCCATGGGATGAAGATGCAAATTATATAAGGTTCCGCAAATCTGATGGAGAATTATTTGTAAATGTTTGGAATGGTGGTGTAGATGATGAACCGGAAGAATGGTTAGTAGCAGAGGAGGATATTTTGGATTTGGATGGTAATCTAGGAGGTCTTTCATTTTTCCCTTTTGGTAGTGAAGATGGTATTGCGTTTATGAATTTAGCATCTATAGCCTTTGACGGTAATGAAGCAACCAAAGAACCTTCTGTAGGATTTGAAAGTTTTAATCCTCAGGAGACAATAGAAATAACAGGGGATAAAGAATTAATAGCATACTTTGAAGAAGCAGAGTACGAATTGAATATCTCTCCAAGTAAAGGAGGTTATGTTGAATCAGCAAAAGATCTTGAAAATGAAGTATATAGTCATGGTGATGAAGTAGAATTAAAAGCTAAAAGCTATGGTAATTTTGAGTTTAGTCATTGGTCAGGTGATGTAGATGGTATAGAAGATCCAGAATCTTCAGATGTAACGATGGAAATGATTTCAGATGTTTCAATTAAAGCCAATTTTGAAATGATTTCTCCCCACAGTCTTTCATATTTAACTGATGGTAGAGCAACAGATACTCCTACGTTAGATTTAGGAGGAGTTGAATTTACAGGTGATACATCCACTCTTGAGCTGCAAGGTCATCTGATGGATAGTGGTAGTGAGTTATTAATTTCTAATCCGATGGAGAATTCTAGTTGGGTTTTAAATTTGGGTGTAGCTTCTTCAGCTTGGGAGAGTAATGAAGGTCATAATTTTGCTTATGATGATCCAAGTGGTAGGGGTGGTCTTTTGAGTGTGAATCCTGAAGATGCTCATTTATCTAGTGACAATTGTTCTGTAAGCGATATAGATGTTAGTGGTATTTCAGATTTTTCAGAATCAGAAAGTATAAATTTAATTACAGCAGGTAAGGATGCACCCAGAGGTGGTTGTGAATGGAGTTATACTGGTGTAGGTTTAACACAAACTATTCCAGATGTTCCATCAGGAGATTATGAACTTGATTTGGTTTTAACAGTTATAGGTGAGCCAGCAGAACATCCATCTGTTACAACGGTTGATGTAGAGGAACAGACAGAAGGATTTAAATTTATTGGTGAAGTGACTTCAGACGGAGGTGCAGATGTCACTGAGAGAGGTTTTTGTTTTAGTGAAGAAGAGAATTTTGATTATTATAGTTCAGAGTGTCAATCAGTAGGTGAGGGCCTTGGTTCATACGAATTAGAGGAGAGTGAATTTGATTTTCTAAGAGCAAGAGAAGGTTTTGTAAGGGCTTATGCTAAGAACTTATCAGGTCATGGTTATGGTGAAGCAAAGAGTTTTGAGGCACACGGGTTTTTAGGAGGTAATTGTACCTCAGAGGATCCGTTTAAGGTAGGTAGTTTGTATGACTTAGAATTAGTGGGTAGTGGTGAACCTCATCCATTCGACGATCGCGAGGATGCTCCTACTTGGGATTTAGACTGTGATTATGTACAAGTACGTGACATAGATGTTTCCGAAACTGCTGATCCAGAATATAATGATGGGAAAGGTTGGGAAGGTATAGGTGAAGTAGTTGTACTCGATTTATTAGAACTCACGGTTGCTCCTGAGCCTTTATTTAAAGGTACTTATGATGGAGGGGGGTATGAAATTTCTAACTTGCATATAAGTTCTGCGGATGAAGTAGGGATAGGTTTGTTTTCTGCTATAGGTATGGGTGCTCATATTAAGAACCTAGAATTAAAAGGAGTAGAGATTGATGTAGTAGTCGATAGTGACAGTGATATAGATTCTCTTGGTGTAGGAACTCTGGTAGGAGGTGCATCTGATGGGAAGATAGAAAATGTAAGGGTAGATAGTTCTATTAATGTTGAGATAAAGAATATTCCAGAACATATTTTGGAAGGAGAAGAAGATTTGATGTTCTTTGCTAATGGAGGTATAGTAGGTGGTGCTTTTGTAGGTATGTCTGGAAGTGAGGAGTTTGTTGATTATGAAATTATAGATGCTCATTCTTCAGGTGATATGGTTGTTTCTTCGGATGTGGATCAGGAAGAAATTTTGGAAAATGTTATTTTGTTGGGTAGTGGAGGAATAAGTGGTGGTTTTATAGATCCTGAAGATGGTAATGTAATTATTGAGAGATCATCTTCGAGTATGAATATTGATAGTGTGTATAAGGTGGGAGGGTTAATTGGTGCTACGCTTTCCGAGGATGCACTTATTAAAGAAAGTTTTTCAACGGGTGATATTACTGGCTCTGGAGAATATTTTGAATTCTTTTTTGATCTTTATTCAGGGACAGGGGGGATTGTTGGAACAATGGCAGTAGGTATGGATATTCGTGATGTCTATAGTACGGGAGACATTACTGGAGGTTTAAATGTTGGTGGTATTTTAGGTGATACTGTTTGGTATTCCGGTTCTGTTGAGAACACCTATTCGACTGGTAAAATAACTTCCCTTTATGAGGTAGGTGAAGGTTATGAGTTGGAGACTACTGGTATAGGGATGGGTGGTATAGCAGGTAGGCCACATAGTAATATACTATATAGCAATTTTGCACTTAATTCTAGTTTACACAGATACGGGCATGATTTTGATGCGTTTGACATAGGTAGGGTTGCTGGGCGTTCTCGTTCAGTGGGTGAAGATAATTATGCATTAGAGGATATGTTGCTTTATGAAGAAGGTGTTGAAATGTCTTTCCCTGGTGATGATGGTTGTGGTGAAGACATAACTGTAAATGATTCTAAAAAGCAAGAAACATACGAAAGTGTTGGTTGGGATTTTGATAATGTTTGGAATATAGATGAAGGAGAAAGTTATCCTTATCTAAGGAATGTATCTAATTGATCTTCTTGCAAGTAGTTTTCTTTCATTGTAGAATCATTCGGTTGATTAAGTTTCTTCGCATTTATGAATCTATTAAAAGAAAACGCTAATATCTTCTTACCGGTTTTGGGTTTAGTTGCTGTGATAATAGCAATGGCCTTTGTTGATCTAGGCCCTGAAGGTGATTTAATAGGTGTTTTGAACGGAGTTGAGAGAGATGTTTACAAAGAAGAACCTGGAATGGATTTAAAAGAGGGTTATGATTATGGAGCTGAGGTTAAGACGAATTATGGTAATTTTGAGATAAATCTGTTTGAAGATATAGCTCCGAGAAATGTTAATAATTTTATCTTCTTAGCTGAAGAAGGTTTTTATGATGGCTTGCAATTTTATAGAATTATCCCAGAGTTTACTATTCAAGCTGGATATGTAGATGAAGAAGAAGTTATCCATTATACAGTTGAAGATGAAATCAGAGGTTTTGTAAGGTTTGAAGATTATACTGTAGCAATGACGAATGAAGGGGAACCGAATACTAATAGGTCAGATTTTTTTGTAACATTGGCTGATAGTGATGTAGGGCATTTGGATGGTGATTATACAATAATAGGGGAGGTAAGTGATGGTTCCAGTGTTGTTGAAAGAATTGGTAATGTTGATGTTGGAGATGACTTTGTCCCAGAGGAAGAAATTGTTATTGAAGAAATTGTAATAAAAAAGGAAGAATAATAGCATTCTTTTTTAATATTCCCAGATTATTATATGTAGTATGGAAAAAAAGTATTACATATTTTTTGGTGTTGTAGCCTGTTTCTTTTCTTTTCTTGGTTTTTTATTAACAGCAATTTTTTATTGTGAAGAATGTGATGGTACAGAATGTTCTTTGGAAGAGGTTGCAGAAGAGGAAGAAGAAGGAGAGGATGAATGTGACTTCTATGTCGATGTTAGTGGTGCAGTAATGGAACCACAAGTGGTATGTATGCAAGAAGGAGAAATTGTTAATGATGCTATACAGGGAGCTGGTAATGTAAATCCCCAAGCATATTCTTTTAAATATTTTGCTCAAAGAATCAACTTGGCAAGGGTGGTGGAAGCTGAGGAAAAGATATATGTACCGTTTTATAACGATGTGGTTTGTAAGCTTGAAAAGGATGAAGAAGTTGAACGTGCTAAAGACGTTGTTGAAGAATTAGATTTAGATAAAGATAGTCTAAAAGGGGAATTACCTAATGTTGAAGAAGTGAAAGAAATTGAATTAGATGAATCAGAAAGTGAGGAGGTAGAAAGTGATGAGGATTGTATAAACATTAATGATGCTTCTCAGCAAGAATTAACAGAATTGGTAGGAGTGGGAGACGCTAGGGCTAACGATATTATAGGAGGGAGGCCTTATAGTTCTATTGAGGATATAAAAGATGTTCCCGGTATTGGAGATGCAACGTATGATAATATAAAAGATTTTATATGTATTTAAATGTCTTTTTTAATAAGAATAAAGAGTGGTTTTGCATATATTATCGACAGGAAGGCTCTTTTAATATCACTAACCTATATTTTATCTCATATTTTATTTTTATATCTTTCATGGCTTGGTTTGGTCCTTGTTCTCATAGTTGGATTATTTCTTATATCTAAAGGTTTTAAGGTCTTTATTTTAATTCTAATTGTAGTTTTGATATGCGGTGCTAGAAACTATGCTGACCTACATACTGAGCAAGAAGTTCGAGATCATGTTGATGAAAAGTATTTAGACGAATATGTTGAATTAGAAGGTTATGTATATAGTGAGCCTGATTACAAACATAAATATGCTCGAGTAGTCTTTAATGTTGATGATGGATATGAAAACTTTCTAGTTCAGGGAAATGTCTCTAGATTTCCACGTTTAGAAGTAGGACAAGTTTGTACAATTAGAGGAACATTAAATGAGCCTGAAAGCTTTAATGATTTTGATTATAAAGCATATTTAAGAGACAGAAGGATTTATTATCTAATCAGTTATCCTGAATTGAATTGTCTTGATGAAAAAGACGGCTTTTGGGTAATGAATTATCTTATGGGGTTTAAAAATGATGTTAGGAGTGTTGTTGAGAATCGTTTACATGAACCCCAAGCTTCTATTTTTCTCGGTGTTTTGTTTGGTGAAAGAAGGGTTTTTGAAGACTCTTTTCAGGAAGCCTTGCAAGTGGCTAGTATTACTCATATTATCGTAGCTTCTGGCTATAATGTTTCTATTATATATTTGGGTATAAATAGGGTGTTCTTTTTTCTTCCTAAGAGAAGTAGAACGTTGTGTACAATTTTTTTAATTTGGGTTTATTGTGCTTTAGTTGGTTTTACACCCTCCATTATTAGGGCGACTTTGATGCTCTCGTTAACACTATTGGCTGTATATTATGGTATGGTTTCTAACATTCATATTATATTTTTCTTCAGTATATTGATATTTATTTTCATTGATCCCAGGATAGTTTCTAGCTTTGGGTTTCTTCTATCAGTCTCTGCGACGGGGGGACTAATATATATCACACCCATTATTGATGAACTGCTGAGTAGGTTGTTGGATGCTTTTGTTCCATTAGAAAATTTGAAAAATTCTATTTATAAATTTTTACAAAATTATTGCGTACCTAGTATGGCTTGTACGGTTGTTACGATCCCGATAATAGCTTATGGTTTTCAAAAGATATCTATTGTAGGTGTTGTTACTAATATGATGATTTTACCTGTTTTGGAATATACTTTAATGCTTGGTCTTGTAACTATTTTTCTAAATTATTTGTTCCCGTTAATTGTTGATTTTCTATTTATGACAATATGGGTGCAGTTAAAATATTTTGAACTTGTAGTAAGCTATTTAGGCAGTTTGGACATAGTGTCTTATGAAATAGATATGAGTATCTCTATAGTAATTTGTATATATATTTTATTATGTATATTTATAATTAAATTTGCTCCTTTGGATGGAAGAAATTATTATTTAAACATTTATGAAAATAATTAGTATCTTATTTAATAATATAGTCTTGGTGATTACTTTGGTTATAGGGGGGTATTATACCTTTAGCTCTTTGGAGTACGAGCCTAGAGTGGTATTTATGGATGTCGGGCAGGGAGATGCAATTTTAATGATTGATGAAAACGGACATAAGATATTGATAGATGGTGGTGATGGTGACTATATTGTAAATATAATTCCCGATTATTTGCATCCTAGAGATAGAAAGATAAATACATTGATACTTACACATCCACATCAAGACCATTTGTCAGGCTTAATAGACATTGTTGAAAGATACGAAGTAGAGCAAATTCTGTTCTATCCTGTTTGTTATGATTCAGAGTTATACAATTACTTTTTGGGTATTGAAGAAGAAATTAAACCTATACAAAGTGATTATGAATATATTGGGGAAGCTTTTGATTTGGAACTTTTGTATCCGTTAGAAGATTCTACATTGGATGATTTTAAGGTTTATTCGAATATAAATAATGCATCCATAGTTACGCGTTTAGTATCTGAAAAGGGAACAATGATATTTATGGGAGATGCTGAACATGAACAAGAAAATGTTCTATTGCAAGAATATAGCGGTTTTGAAATGAATTCTGATATTCTTAAAGCAGGACATCATTGTTCTAGGACTGCTAGTGGAAGAAAGTTTCTAAAACAAGTTGATCCTAAATATGCAATTTGTTGTGTCGGAGAAGATAATCGTTTTGGTCATCCACATGATGAAGTTATAGAGAAGTTTGAAGAGTTTGATATTGAATATGATTTGCTCTATAAAACTGGAGATATTGTTTTTAAATTCTAGCTAAAAATATTACGTGGTGGTATAATGAAATATAATTAATTTTTTATTAATGTATGTATGTCAAAAAAGAAGAAAAATAGAAATGCAAGTAAAGATGGAGAAAATTTCCAAGCATCGCAAGCAGGCAAGTCTGATCAGTCTAATACTCAAGTGAAATTACCAGCTGAGGTTGTGCCTGGTATAAAGGTTTTGGTCGTGATGTGTGTCGGTGTTTTACTTTTGCAAGGAATGCTTTTTGCTATAAGTTCTTTTGATATTGATGAAGTTACCGAAACATCTGATGAACAGGTTGCCGGTGCTTATACATACAAAGGAGATTTTGGTTGTGAGGAATATATTTCTTTTTACGAAGAAGTAGATGGTGTGGTTGATAACGAAGATTTGGAAATGTATCTTAGTCAAACTTATGAGTATTGTAATTTGGAAATGGATGATGATTCCAATATTTGGTTTGATATTTTCAGGTAAAGGTAGGACTATCTAAACATAAATTTTTATGCGCTTCTTTGAATATTTATTGAATATCTTGTGCTTCTGGAGATATAAGTGGGGTGTTTCGAATGACACCCTCTCCTATAAACTGGCGGAATTGTTGGATATTTCCAGAGGGTCTGTTTTTCTTTTTGAAAACGCTAGATCTGCTCAGTATATTTTTCTAAAATCTTTAAATTTGAGAAAAAAGAATAGTGTTGCTCTTCAAGCATTTACCTGTAATGCAGTAGTAAATCCTATTCTTTGGGTTGGTTTAAAGCCGCTGTACATCGATATTGGTTCCAAGACTTTAAATATTTCTTTGGATTCTCTCTACGAAAGGATCGATTCTGATACAAAAGTTGTTGTCATTCAACATACTTTTGGTACTCCTGTGTTCAAAGAAAGAGAAGATTTTGAAAAATTTATTGAAGAAATGCATAGTAAAGACATTATAGTAATTGAAGATTGTGCTCATTGTTTAGGAGGCTCTTTGGATGGTAAAAAATTAGGTACTTTTGGAGATGCGTCTATTTTTAGCTTTGGAGTAGAGAAGGTTTTATCTACCAGAGTAGGAGGAGTCTTGGTTGTTAACAACAGTAAATATATTTCAAAGGTTTGGGAAGAATTTAATAACTTACACCCTGTAGGGTACCTTAGTTCTTTTTTGTGGTTACTAAATCCTGTTATTTGGAGAATTATTAGGTGCTTGGGGGGAACAGATAGTTTAGCCAGATTTTTTAGGAATTTGGGGTTGCTTAATATGGGCTTTTTTAATAGCGAGCTATTAGGGAAGAAACCAAAGCATTATCCTAGGAAACTATCTAATGTTTTATGTAATGTAGTAAGTAAAGAGATAGATTGCTTGAGCTTAAATTTAAAGCACAGAAAAAGGATTTCGGAGATTTATGAGCAAAAATTTTCTAGTGTTAAGGAGGTTGAGCTTGTGGAACATTGTAAGCTTAAAGATATTTCCTTTCTTAGATACCCCCTAATTTGTGAAACCTCAAGTTTGGCCAGTGATTTGTTCCAATTTTTGAAGAAAGAGAGAGTTAACGTAGGTGACTGGTATTGCCCGGTTGTTTATCCTCATTCTACAAGTTTGAAATCTATGAATTATGAAAAAGGGAGTTGTCCTGTAGCTGAGGATATTGCTTCTAGGATTGTAAATCTACCTACCGGGGAGTCAATTAGTGTAGAATATGCAGAAAGAATTTGTGAGGGTATAATTTGTTTTTTTCAGAATTATGGAAATAAAAGAAATTAAGGATAAAAATATTTGGGAAGAGTTTGTTTCTTTATCGAGTTATGCGTATTTTAATCAGTCTTGGCAATGGGGTGAGTTTGAAAGAAAAGGGCTTGGAAAAAAAATCTTTAGAATTGGTTTTTGGGATAGAGAAAAACTTGTTGCAGTATGCTTGTGTGTAGAAGAGATCAGTCGCTTTGGTAAGTTTATATATTGCCCTAGAGGGCCAATTCTGCGTTGGGAGGATAGAGGTATCAGAGAGAGTGTGGTTAGACTATTAATAGACTATTTTAGAAGTAAAAAATATTTTTGTTTAAGGGTTGATCCGGCTATTTTGAAGACAAAAGATGACATAATTAATACCTTCTATAATCTTGGTTTTCGTGATGCAGTAAATTTTATACAAGCAGAAAGAGTATGGATTTTAGATATAGAAGGTAAGAGTGAGGAAGAACTTATGCAGGGCATGAGAAAAAAAGCAAGGTATACTTTGAAGCAAGCTATGAAAAAAGATTTTGATGTTGGAATATCTTCAAATCTGGAAGAGTTTAAAACCTTTGTTGATATATTGGATGATATATCTATAAAAAAGAATTTTCCGACTGTTAGTAAAGATTATTTGATTCAGCAGTTTAAAATATTGGGGGATTTTTTTAGATTTTTTTATGCTAAATATCAAGATGAAATTGTAGCTGGAGGTTTTTTTTCTTTCTATGGTAATGAATCTGCTTATTTGAGAGGAGCTATGTCTGATAATCCTAGTAGTTCTGAAGCCTCTTATTTAGTTCAATGGGAAGCTATAAAGTATGCCCAAGAATTAGGTATGAAAAGGCATAATTTTTGGGGGGTTGCAGAGGATAAAAATTATCATCCTGGGTATCCTGCTTTTGGTTATAGTAAGTTTAAAAAAGGTTTTGGAGGTTATGTAGAGGAATATATGAGGACTAAAGATTTTGTTTATAATATGGTAAAATACAGGATGTTGAGACTCAATGAAGGGTATAGAAAGATCAAATATCGAGGATGTAATTAGTGGAGTACCCGTAGCTCAAATGGATAGAGCAACTGTCTTCTAAGCAGTAGGTTGTAGGTTCGAGTCCTGCCGGGTACGCTTTTGTACCTGTAGCTCAATAGGATAGAGCATTGGTTTGCGGAACCAAAGGTTGTAGGTTCGAATCCTGCCAGGTACGTGTTAAACCCCTAGAATTTTTTCTAAAAAATGATTTTTGTCTCCCTCGAGAGTGTTTAATTGTCAATAGTATTATAGATTTTATTTATAATTCTATCTTGTATTCAAAAATTGGAATAAATGATTGAAACTACAATATATAGTTGTTAAACTATAAGTAATATACTATAGATTGTATCTGCTCTTTAATTTTAATCATATTCTTATGAGGTGCCCATATTGTGGTTCAACAGATGTTAGGGTCTTAGATAAAAGAGATAATCTGCAGGAAGGAACGATTCGTAGGAGAAGACAGTGTGGTGAATGTTCAAATAGGTTTACAACTTATGAGAGGAGCGAGAATGTTGATTTGAATGTTGCTAAAAGGAATGGTTTGGTTGAGGCTTTTAATAGAGAGAAGTTGGAAAAGGGTATATCAAAAGCTGTTAAGAGGGATGAATTATCGTCAGAGGAAATTAAGCAGGTAGTTGATGATGTAGAAATGGATCTTTTAAATAAAAAGGAGAGTGTGGTAAGTTCCAAAGAAATTGGGGAATTAGTATTAAAGCGCTTCAGGAAGATTAATCCTGTTGTCTATATGAGGTTTGCTTCAGTTTATAAGAATTTTAGTAGTTTAAAAGATTTTAAGGATGAAATTAAGAATCTCGAGAATTAACATCTCAATTTTTGTTTATGGCAAAAATAGATAAAATTGAAAAACGTGATGGTAGGTTAGCGGATTTTGATAGCTCTAGGATTATGCAAGCTATAGAAAAAGCTATGATTGCTGTTGGGCAAAAGGATTCTGAAAAGGCTGAAAAGGTTACTCGGGATGTATTGAGTGCTTTGGAGGAGATGGAAGAAAATGGATATCCGAATGTTGAACAGGTGCAGGATTTAGTGGAAAAATATCTAATGATTGAAGGTTGTTATGATACTGCTAAAGCATACATTCTGTACAGGGATTTGCGCTCTAGATCTAGGAATATAAATAATTTGTTGGATGTTGGTAAACAAATAAATTCTTATGTGGATAGACAAGATTGGAAATTAAATATTGATTCGTCTATAGATTATCATTTGCAGGGATTATATAAGAATATAGTTAATGAGGTTTCTGAGAGGTATTGGATGAATGAGGTTTATACCGAAGAAATGAGAACCTTACACGAAAACAAGGACTTTCATATTCATAAGAGTTCTTCAATTAGTGCATATTGTGTTGGTTGGGATTTGCAGGATTTATTACTTGTAGGATTTAGGGGGGTTGAAGGTAACGTTGAATGTACTCCTCCTAAGCATCTTAGTACTGCTTTAGGGCAATTAGCTAACTTTCTTTATACACTTACTAATGAGGCTCCTGATGGTGCTGTTGCTATATCTAGTTTTGATACTTATATGGCGCCTTTTATCAGGAAAGAGAAACTGAGTTACAAGAGGGTGAAACAAGCCTTGCAGTCCTTTATATATAATATGAATATGCCAATGAAATCGGGTGGGCAAGTGGTTTTTTCCAATGTTACTCTGGATTTAAAAGTACCAAAACCTATGAGGGAAGAGTCGGTGATTATAGGTGGGGAGCCCCAGGATAGTAAATATGGCGAGTATCAAGAGGAGATGGATATGTTTAATCAAGCATTGGCTGAAGTTTATACCGAAGGTGATGCAAAAGGAAGGGCTTTTACTTTTCCAATCCCTACATATAATATAACTGGGGATTTTGATTGGGACAACAAAGCTTATGATGGTATATGGGAAATGACTGCGAAATATGGAATCCCATATTTTGCAAATTTCGTTAATAGCGATATGAGTGTTGAAGATGCAAGGTCAATGTGTTGCCGTCTTAGAATTGATAATAGGCAATTGCATAAGAGAGGAGGTGGTTTTTTTGGTGCTAATCCTTTGACTGGTAGTATAGGCTATACAACAATCAATCTTCCTCGAATTGGTTATATGTATCAAGGTGATAAGAAAGGTTTTTACAAGAGACTAAGATATTTAATGGATGTGAGTAAACAAGTACTTACTTTACGTAGGAAATTGGTTGAGGATCTTACAGAAAGGGGTATGTATCCCTATTCTAGATTCTATCTTAGATCTGTGAAAGAGAGATCCGGCTCTTATTGGTCTAATCATTTTAGTACTATTGGGATTATAGGAATGAATGAGGCTTGTATAAACTTTTTGGGTAAGGATATTGCTACAGAAGAAGGCCAAGTTTTTGCTAATGAGGTTCTAGATTATATAAATCAGGTTTTAATAGACTATCAGGAGGAAGGGGAGGAATTATATAATTTAGAAGCTTCACCGGCTGAGGGAGCTTCATATTCTATGGCTAAAAGAGATAAAGAGTTGTATCCCAATATTAAAGTGGGAAATGAAAAAGATTTAAGTGATCCTAATGTTAGACCATATTATACAAACTCAACTCACTTACCAGTTGGGTATACAGATGATATTTTTGAGGCTTTGGATTTACAGGATGGTTTACAATCAAAGTATACTGGAGGGACAGTATTTCATGCATTTTTAAGTGAACGTCTTAATAGTGGTGATGAAGCTAAGAGAATGGTACAAAAAATTACGGATAATTATACATTACCTTACGTTACTCTGACTCCAACTTTTAGTATATGTACTGAACATGGATATATTTCTGGTGAATATTTTCTATGTCCTGAATGTAATAGAGAAACTTTGGTGTATAGTCGGGTAGTTGGGAAAATTACTCCTGTGCAACGTTGGAATGCTGGTAAGCAGTCAGAATTTAATGATCGTCGAGAGTATAGTGTAGATAGTACTTAATGTTATGTTTAAAAGATATCAAAATACTAAAAAATCTTGGATAGATGTTATAGAATTAGTAGAAGGCTATATTGCTGATACAGATTGGCGAGTGAGAGAGAATAGTAATTCATCTTATTCGTTACATGGATTAAATACTCATATTGCAACTAAAGTTCAGTCCGATTATTGGCTTCATAAAGTTTATCCTAAAGAAATAAGTGAATTACATGAATCCGGTGATTTTCACATACATGACTTAGGCTATATTTCTACTTACTGTGTTGGTTGGGATTTAAGAGATTTCCTTTTAAAGGGCTATACAGGTGTCCCTGGTAAGGTGGCTTGTTCTCCAGCTAAGCATTTACATTCCGCTTTGGATCACCTTAAAAACTTGTTTTTTGTCCTAAGGCATGAAGCAGCAGGTGCACAAGCAATTTCAAGTTTTGATACATATCTCGCACCATTTATACGTCATGATAATCTCTCTTATAACGAGGTTAAGCAGTTATTACAGTATTTTGTTTTTAATATGAATGTTCCTTTAGACAAGGGTTTTCAGGCTCCATTTACTAATGTTAGCCTTGATATTAAACCTACGGGGACATTAGCAGACGAGTGTGTTGTTGTAGGAGGAGAACTTCAAAAGGAAACATATAAAGAATTTCAGAAAGAAATGAATGTTTTTAATGAGGCCTTTGCTGAAGTTATGATGGAGGGTGATATGTCGGGTAGAGTTTTTACTTGGCCCATTCCTACATATAATTTGACCCAAGATCTGGATTGGGATGATCCTATGATGGATCCAATATGGGAGATGACTGCAAAGTATGGAATTCCATATTTTTCCAATTTTATTAATTCGGATATGAACCCGGAAGATGCCAGGTCAATGTGTTGTAGATTGAGAATAGATAATAGGGAGTTGAAAAGGAGAGGTGGTGGATTGTTCGGCGCAGACCCATTAACAGGAAGTGTTGGCATAGTAACTATTAATCTGCCAAGGTTGGGTTATGTATCCAAAGACAGGAAAGATTATTTTAAAAGACTTCGCAAATTGATGGATTCTGCTAAAGAAAGTTTGATGATTAAGCGTGATGTTATCGAAGATACTACAGAGAGAGGATTGTACCCATATTCAAGATATTATCTAAGTAGTGTAAAAGAAAGGTTTGGTAAATATTGGGGTAATCATTTTAATACAATAGGTATAAATGGGATGAATGAATCTTGTCTTAATTTTCTAGGCAAAGATCTATTTTCAGAGGAGGGTAGAAGTTTTACTCTTGAACTTTTAAATTATATGAGAGATTGTATGCAGGAATATCAAGAGGAAACAGGTGTTATGTTTAATTTGGAGGCAACGCCTGCGGAAAGTACTGCATATAGATTTGCGAAAAAAGATAAGGCGAAATATCCAGATATTGTTGTTGCTAATGAAAAGGCTGCACAAAAAGAAGCGTTTGCTCCTTTCTATAGTAATTCTACGCAACTTCCTGTGGATGCGACTAATGATCTATTTGAAGCTTTGGATCATCAGGATGAAATACAATGTAAATATACCGGAGGAACGGTTTTTCATGTTTTTGTTGGAGAAAGATTACCTTCTAAAGGTAGTGCTAAAAATTTGGTTAAAAAGATAGCAAATAATTACAAATTGCCCTACTTTTCTATAACTCCAACCTTTAGTGTATGTCCCAAACACGGATATATCCACGGTGAACACGAATTTTGTCCTATGTGTGATGAGGATATAGGGTACAGGGGTTGAAAAAATAAATAATTTGTTTAGAATGTTAGTAGTATGAAAAATAAAGAATCTGAAAGAACAAGATGTGAAATTTATTCTAGAGTAGTAGGTTATTTAAGTGAAGTTCATTGTTGGAACAATGGTAAGAGAGCGGAGTGGGGGAAGAGGAAAACATATCATGTTTGATTGAGATGATTATAGCTGGATTACAGAAAGTGTCTTTGATAGATTATCCAGGACAGGTTGCTTGCGTAATTTTTACTTATGGGTGTAATTTTCGTTGTAAGTTTTGTCATAACCCCGACTTAGTTATAGAAGAGCCTCAGACCGATTGTGCTCTTAGCCAAGAAGATTTTTTAGAATTCCTTGATATGAGGAGAGGCAGACTCGATGGTGTAGTTATTACTGGGGGAGAACCTCTTTTAAATTCTGACTTGAAAAATTTCATTTTCCAAATAAAGTCTAAAGGTTTTTTGGTTAAACTAGATACCAATGGTTCTTTTTCTGAAGAATTAGGAGATTTATTAAAAGATGGGTTACTTGATTATGTTGCTATGGATGTAAAGACTAGTTTAAGAAAATATCCCAAACTAACAACCTTTGAAAAAGTAGAAAATATCTCAAAAAGTATTAAAATAATAATGGATCAAGCTCCTGATTATGAGTTTAGGGGAACTGTGGTCAAAGGTATTCATACAAAACAAGATATAGAGGATATGGCTAAGCTAGTTAAGGGTGCAAAAAGATTTGCTATACAAAACTTTGATGGAGAAAAAACTATCTCTGGCGATTTAGGACAGAAAAACGCTTTTAAAAGAGGTGAGCTGGAAAGTTTTTCAAATATATTTAAAAAGTATGTTGGAGAAGTTTTGATTAGAAATTTATATTAATTTGATATAATATGGGAGAGGTTGCACCCATAGCTCAATTGGATAGAGCGTCGGTCTTCGGAACCGATGGTTGGGGGTTCGAGTCCCTCTGGGTGTATGTATATTATACTTTATGCTATGAAAATCAAAGCTCCAAAAAAAATTCTTAAAAAAAACGAATTTTATATTCTCATCGGACAGGATATTAACAATTATGTATCCAAAAGTAGAGATATTGTAAAAGAGTTACAGAAATTTGAAAAAAATGTAGCAAATATTAATGCGCTTGTTAATTCATTTCGATTGTTTTTACTAAAAAATGAGATAAATGGTGATTATGCGGATCTAAGTAAATTTTCTGGAGATATAAAGGTGGACTTTAAAGAAGGAAACACCTTTTTATATGACAGCAAGGTAAAATCTCATAGTAAAAGCCAGAAAAATAAGAAGGGGAGATTCTCAATAGAAACTTCTTCTAGAGATGTGGTTTTTGTTGTTAGGAGAGATTTAGTAGAACACAAAAATAAAGGGGAAGAGTTTTGGCAGAATCTTTCGGACTTTGCCAGGTATTGTCAGGAAGTTTTTAAAGGAAGGTGGGAGGTGTATAAAATGGAGGTTAATAATAACAGTATAGATATTCCCTATAAGGTTAAAAAAGAGCAAGAAAAGGAAGTTGAAGAAAAAGGAAACAAAGGTATTCGGAAGAGAAGATCCTCTTCTTTAGGACTTATAGATTATAATACAATGGTTTACTTTTTAAGTGAAAAAATACGTCTAAAATTGGTAAATTATTATCCAGATGTTGAATTTTTGGATGATTTGGTAGTTTCTAAGTCTCAAAATTTGGATTTTGGACATATTTCTTCAAACGTAGCTTTTAAAATTTCAAAAGAAGTTGGACATAGCCCTTTTAATGTTGCGGAGGATATTGCAGTGAAACTAGGTGGTGAAACTGAATTCTCTCATATTTTTGCAAAAATTGAAGTAGCTAAGAATGGTTTTATTAATTTTTTCATTTATGATAAGTTCTTAATGGAGTTTTTAACAGAAAATACGTTTAATATAGGGGCCCATAGAGTTCAATTACCTGAAAATAGTAATATTTTGATTGAAAGTCCTAGTGCTAATCCTAATAAACCTCTACACGTAGGACATTTATTAAATGTTTGTCTCTCGACCTCTTTGAGTGCTATTTTTTCTGAAATAGGTTTCAACGTATATAGAGATAATCTAATTAATGACAAAGGACTGCCGATATTTAAACTTGTTTGGGCTTATCAGAACTATGCTGATAAAGGTACTCCAGATAGTGAAAATCTTGATCCAGGAGAGTTTGTTGGAAAATATTATGCTTTAGGGAACGAAAAATTTGAAGAAAGTGAAGAAGTACGTGAGCAAATCTATGCAACATTGAAGAAATGGGAAGAAGGAAACAAGAGGATTGTATCTTTATGGAAAAAATTAATGAATTGGGCTTTGGAAGGGCAAGAGAAGGTGATGGATAGATTAGGTGTAGATATGGGATATCTCTGGTACGAGAGTGATTTTTATAAAGAGGCCAAGGATCTGGTTACAAATTCGGTAGATGGTGAAAATATTATTGAAACAGAAGATGGCGCTATAGTAGCAAAGATAGAACGAGAGTATGGTCTATCTGATGTTGTACTTTTAAGATCTGATGGTACGTCTTTGTATCATACACAAGATATATATCTTTCAGTATTAAAAATAGAGAAATTTAATCCTTGGAAAGCTATATGGGTAGTAGGGAATGAGCAAATTGCTCATTTTCAAAAATTATTTTCCATTATTGATATGCTTGGATTGTTGTCGATTGATAATCTATATCATTTAGCGCATGGTTTTGTTTTCGATAAACGAGGTAAGAAAATGTCTTCGAGGACGGGAGATACATTAACTGCAAATGAACTAATTGATCTTGTTAAAGAGTCAATAATTGAACAGAAAGAAAAAGTTACTGATGAAGTAGCTGAAAAAGTAGGAGTGGGCGCATTGAAATACGCATTACTGTCTTCTGATCCTTTTAAAGATGTCAAATTTGATTTGAAACAGGCGGTTTCTTTTAATGGTAAGAGTGGCCCATATGTCATGTATGCATATGCTAGAGCTAATAATATTTTAGAAAAGTCAGGAGAAGTGAAATTTGATCTTGAAGATGAGGTTGAGTTAACGGAAATTGAAAGAGAAATAGTTTTAAAATGTTTTGATTATCCTAATGTTGTTGTTTCAGCAGCAAACAATTATTCTCCACATCTTCTTGCTGAGTATTTATATGATTTAGCCAAGTTATTTAGTCAAATGTATGAAACTGAAAGTGTCTTGAATGCAGAAGGAAATAGATTTATCATAAAAGCTAAGATTGTAGAAAATGTAAGGGATAGATTAGGTAGAGGATTGAAACTTTTGGGTATAGAACCTCTTGAAAAAATGTAAATTATTTTCTAGAAATATACAGGATTATGAATAAAATTAGAGATTTGATAATTATAGGAGCAGGGCCTGCGAGTTATACGGCCTCTATCTATGCATCGCGGTATAAATTAGATCATGCAATAGTTGGTTTAATGCCTGGTGGGGCTATAACTTCAGCTCATAGAGTTTGTAACTATCCTGCATTTGAAGATCTTTCTGGTAATGATTTGATGATGAAAATGAGGCAACACGCATTGAATTATGGTGTAGAAGAGCTTGTGTACAGAGTAGTTTCTGTTGGTGGTAATCGAGAGGAAGGTTTCTATATAGGGACTGAAGGAGGAAAAGAATTTTCTTCAAGAGCATTACTTATTGCTACGGGAACAAGGAGAAGAAAATTAGGAATTTCCTCTGAGAGCAAGTTTGAAGGAAAGGGTATTTCTCATTGTGCAACTTGTGATGGTTCTTTTTATAAAGATAAAGTTGTGGCGGTGGTAGGAGGTGCTAATGCTGCTAATATGGCAGCTGTTTATCTATCCGAAATTGCTAAGAAAGTATATGTTATTTATCGTCGGAATGAATTAAGGGGGGATAGAATTTGGATTGACGAAGTATTAAATAGTGGTAATATCGAGCTGATTTTGAGTGCTAATGTGATAGAGTTTCTGGGTGATGAAACATTAAGGGCGGTTAGATTAGATAGAGATAATATGGAGCTTGAGGTTGATGGAGCTTTTCTCGAAATTGGGGCAGACCCTGCTTTGGATTTTGATCCGGGGATAAAACTTACAGATGAAGGTTATATCCTTGTCGATGAATCCCAAAAGACTTCTAAAGAGGGTATATATGCTGCGGGAGATATTACGAATGCTTCTAATGGTTTTCAACAAGTAATAACAGCTTGTAGTGAAGGTGCTATAGCTGCGAATTCAATATATTATTGGTTAAAGGCCTCTTAGATACTTACCAGTCCAGCTGTTTTTGTCCTTTTTTAGGTCTTCTACGGTTCCTTCTGCTATAAGTTTACCCCCTTTATCTCCTCCTTCGGGGCCTAGATCTATAATCCAATCAGCAAATTTTATAATATCTAAATTGTGTTCAATCACAATTACGGTATTTCCTTTTTTAACTAATTCTTTAAGCACTAGTAGTAATTTATTAATATCATCGAAATGGAGTCCTGTGGTGGGCTCATCAAGTATGTATAGTGTGTTATTTTTAACCATTTTGCCCAGCTCTCTAGATAGTTTTATTCTCTGTGCTTCACCACCAGATAATGTTGTGGCAGGTTGTCCTAGTCTAATGTATCCTAGTCCAACTGTTTCTAAAAGCTCTAGTTTCCTTTTCACTGGCGTATAATTTTTGAAAAATTCTAATGCCTCCGTTACAGTCATGTCTAGTACTTCTGAGATATTTTTTCCTTTATAATCTATTTGTAAAACTTCTTTGTTATATCTTTGTCCATTGCATTCTTCACATGTGATATGCATATCTGGTAGAAATTGCATTTCTATTTTGAGTTGTCCTTCACCTTGGCATTTTTCACATCTCCCTCCTCTGACGTTAAAGCTGAATCTACCGGGTTTGTATCCTCTTGCTCTGGCTTCTTGGGTTTGTGCAAACAATTCCCTTATGTATGTAAACAACCCAGTGTATGTTGCTGGATTGGATCTAGGAGTTCTACCTATAGGGGATTGGTCAATTGCAATTACTTTATTTATATTTTCTACTCCTTCAATTTTTTCATAGCTAGATGCTTTGCTCTTATCTCCTCGAAGAGCAGGGTAAAGAGTATCGTTGATTAACGAAGATTTACCACTGCCTGATACGCCAGTAACGCAGACCATTTTGTTTAATGGTATTTGTACGTCTATGTTTTTTAGATTATGTTTTTTCGCTTTTTTAACGTTTAACTTACTCTTGTCTTGGTCTATCGATGGTTTATATTCTTCTAGGTCTTCTCCTACATTTCTTTCACCTCTAAGATATTTAGCTGTTAAACTTTTAGGATGCTCCTTTATGGTTTGGAAATTACCCTCTGCAACGATTTTACCACCGAATTCTCCGGCACCTGGTCCGATGTCAATTATCCAGTCGGCTTTCTTCATTGTTTCGTAATCATGTTCGACTACTATAACGGTGTTACCTAAATCTCTGAGTTCAGTTAAAGTATTCATTAATTTTGATATATCTCTTGGGTGCAGTCCTATAGATGGTTCATCTAGTACGTATAATACTCCTGTTAATCCTGTACCGATTTGTGATGCAAGGCGTATTCTCTGGGCTTCTCCTCCAGATAGTGTATTAGCTTGTCTAGCTAAGTTTAAGTAACTTAAACCAACATCTTCTAGAAACTTTAAGCGGTGTTGTATTTCTCTTAAGAGGGGAGTTGCTATTTCATATTCTACTTTGGAAAATGTTTTTTTTGTCTCTTCAAGAAAGTTTTTCAATTCAGAGATTGACATATTAACTAGGTCGTGGATATTCTTTTCATTAATCCTAATGGAAAGCACGAATTTTTTCAATCTTGTTCCTTCGCATTTTGTACAGAGATTTTCATTCATATATTTGAGGTATTCTGCTCTTGCCCATTCTGAATCCGTTTCCCTATATCTTCTCTCCATTTCTGGGATTACTCCTTCAAAGGTTGTTTTGAAGACTTTGTTTTCTCCTCTTTTGTTAATATATTCGACAGGATACGATTCTGCTGTTTCTGTCCCATAGAAAATCAAATTAAATATTTTTTGAGGATATTCTCCTATAGGGGTTCTAAGATCAAAGTTATGTTTTTGTGCTACTGATTCAAGTTTTCTTAGTATCCAAGTTTGGTTTGTTATCATATTAGCCCAGGGAAATATACCTCCTTCTTTGATAGTTAATCTAGGGTTATATATTTTGTCTATATCTACTTGCTTCAGAAATCCCAGCCCTGAACAATTTGGGCATGCTCCTATTGGTGAATTAAAGGAGAATGTAGCAGGTGTAATTTTAGGAAAAGAAAACTTACATTTGTTACACGCATTGGTTTCAGAGAATAAATGAAGCTTTTTATCAATCTCTACCTTTATTTCGCCTTGTGACATATTACTTGCAAGCTCTAGTGCGTCTGTTAATCTTTTTTCAAATTCCTCCTCATCTTCTCTGTATATTAGACGGTCTATGACTAAATCAATGTTATGCTTTACGTTTTTATCAAAATCATATTGATTGATTTCATCGAGGTTATATATATTCTCGTCTACTATTATTCTTAAAAAACCTTTTTTAAGTAATGTTTCGAACAGTTCTTTAAATTCTCCTTTCTTATTTTGAACTATTGGTGAAAGAACAATAATTCGTGATTCTTGTTTTGAATCCTTCATAATTTGATCGCGTATTTCGCCGATAGTTTGAGATTCTACTGGTACGTTACATTGTGGACAAAAAGGTTTTCCTAATTGTGTGAAAAATATCCTTATATAGTCATATATTTCAGTAATTGTTCCTACGGTTGATCTTGGATTATGGCTAGAAGTTTTCTGATCGATGGATATTGCGGGGGAGAGTCCAGTAATAGATCCCACATCGGGTTTTTCCATCAATCCAAGAAATTGTCTGGCGTACGAAGAGAGGGATTCTACGTATCGGCGTTGTCCTTCTGCGTAAAGTGTGTCGAAAGCCAAAGACGTTTTTCCACTTCCCGAGACTCCAGTTAATACAACGAGTTGATTTTTTGGTATATTAACACTTAGATTCTTTAGATTGTGTACATTAGCCTTATGTATTTTTATATTATCCCTTGTTTTCATGAGCGCGATTATATCACATTTAGAATATTATTGTGTATTCCCATGGGTACTTTCTTATATTTTTGTATCTCTTTGATGGGTTTATATTTTAACTGGGTAGAGAAGGCCGCAGGGGAGGGCTTTATCAATCAAAAGGGTAATTTTAATACTCTTTAGGTTGACATTCCCTTTCTGGCGGTTTATATTATACAAGTACGTACTTAAGTTTACTGCCTATTTTACTATGAGGAAGCGTTTCAAGGGCTTCCTGGGTTGCGAGGGAGCCAAGAAATACCTTCCTCATAGTAATATGACTGAGCAAATTTTTTCTTCTTTTTCAGGGGTCGGTTCCACAGCCAAGTTTTGCTTATTTGGCAGGATTTATAGAACAGAGGATTATCTTTATGTACCCTGATAATTTAAATGGTAAATATAACAATTCGGATTCTGCTTTTCATAGGGACCTTTTTGGGGCCCCTGAGAAGTGTGAAACAGGTGAATCTTTGAAAGGGGATACTCCTTTGAAAGGAAGAGGTTTTTCCTTTGTACAAAAGTTTTTTTTAACTCTTTTATGTGTTTGTAGTTTCTTAATACTTATTCTTCCTTTTGTTCCAGAAGCTATTTTTCAATCTCGAGAAGTTTTAGGCTTACCACATGATCAGAGGGAAGAGTTAGATATGGAATATGTATCTGATAAAGAAGAGTATAGTAAAGAATTAGAGGAGAATACTCTTATTATTCCCAGTATAGGTGTAAACTCGAGTATAGTTGAGGGGGAAAACGAAAGTGTTCTTTCAAAAGGTGTTTGGAGGAGACCTGGTACAGGTAATCCAGAAGATGGTGGAAATACGGTTATTACTGGTCATCGTTTTCACTATATACCCCCAAATAATAACACTTTTTACAATTTGGACAAGCTCGAAGAGGATCGAAAAATATATATATATTGGGGAGGGAAGGGATATAAATATGTTGTTTACGAGAAATTTATTGTTGATGAAACTGAAGTTGGTATAGAAGAAGATTTGGATGGAAACATATTAACTCTTTATACTTGCTATCCCTTGTGGAGTGCAGATGAACGTTTGGTTGTTAGGGCTAAGTTGATGGATTAAGACCCTTCCTGTATGATAAAATCCTGGCGTTTTGCACCCGTAGCTCAATTGGATAGAGCAACGCACTCCTAACGCGTAGGTTGTTGGTTCGATTCCAGCCGGGTGCGTTTAATTTATTTCTGCTTTGAGTAAAATATTCTTATTCTGTTGGATTTTTTCATATATCTCTGTGAAATTTTCTTTATGTTCTTTATCATGTAGCTTGTCTAGAATTCTTTCCTTATTTTTAATATCTTCCTCATCTAAAATTGTGCTAACTATATCTTCGGCTTCTACGATTATGTTTTTTCCAAAGAAAGGTATGAGTTCGATTTCATTAAAACCTTGTATATCATTAACGTATAGTGTGTTGTTACACACATAGAAAAAATTGTTAGAGTTCCCGTGCCAAGCGAAATCAGAACACTGTTTGGGGTCTAGGTTGGATGATATATAGTAGGTTCCTAAGTCTAAGGAATGATCTCCAGTTCTTCTTTCAAATATGTAGGTTCCTATAACTTCCTTCTCGAGGTCAAAGAAGCTTAATTTTTTATAATCTGGTGCCAAACTTATAAGTTTTGAAGGCCTTGGGTTTATTAAAGAATATCTCTCATGTTCAACATCGTATGTATAAAGGGCTTGTTCTGTTCCAATTATAATTTTTCCAGCATTTTGGCATATATGAAAGTCTTGTGGTTTGCCAACAAATAGTGTACTTTGAGGCGAGTTCTTAAAAGTTCTGTATTCTAGAAAATCTTTCTTTTGCCAAGATTCTAGAAAATGTTCTTGACTTTGGTAGTATATCTTTTCTATGAGGTAGGTCTCTTCTCCTTGGTCATTAATTTTTGCTATTGTAGCAAAATTATTTCCATCCATTTTGTATAAAATGTTAAGCTTTCCATCACTGTCCGTGTCGTAGTGCATTATTTTCATATCATCTGGTTTCTCATAAATATCTATAGTATCCTCAAGTCTCTCGAGATTTAATTTCTGTAAAGTATCATCTTTTAACCAGAAAATAGACAATCCATCTTGAGCCCATTTAGCTTCCTTATTGTTTTTGTTTATCTCTGCTAAGACATTTTGTGTTTCAAAAGAAATTATGTGCTTTCCAGCAGGTATTAAATCTACATTTTCCTTTTCTTCATCATAATCTTCTTCTTTTTGTTGGATTTCAAGGATAGCGAATTTCTTGTTTGGAGAAACCTTGAGATTTGTTATTTCATTTTTTTCAACATCAATTGAGAAATCGAATAGCGTTTCTGGGTCATTATTTCTAAACTGCCAGAAAGGCCTGTGCCCATCATATTTAAGTATTTTGAAATTATTCTGATTATCTGTATTTGAATCTGAGAATGGGGAGATTGTAAAAATGGAGCTATCAACTTTATCGGTATGGATTATTTTGCTAGGTATGTTTTCTTGAATCTCGTAATTGGGAGTTTCTCGAAACATAAAGGCTTCCAAGGACGTTGATTTCTCTGGATATATTTCTATTTCATAACTTAAATCGTGGTAACCATCCAACCAAATATCTACAATATATTCTCCTTGTGGTATTGATGAGACTGTTCTGGAAGTTCTCCCAGTAAAATTTTCGTTAATGTAGAAGTGGGAACGAGTAGGTGTCGTGTTCATATTTAATACTCCGGTATTTAATATTCTTTCTTCATCAAAACTAAATCGATATCCTTTCGCATAGTAAATAATCGCTGTAGTAGAAAGAATTATTAAAGTTACTATACAGATTTTTGTTAATTTTTTTTTACATCTTTTTATATGTATTTTTTTCATTTTAGTAGTATAATTGCATAGATTATTTGATTAATTATACTACATATGTCTAAGAAATTGTTAGTAACAGGTGACAGAGCGTCAGGAGATTCTTATGGTATAGGGGCGTACATAGGGAGTTTAAAGAATAGGATAGAGTGTCAAGACGATTATGAATGCTTTATATTTTCTGCAGATTATCATACTCTGACAACTGATATAGATAATGCCAATGAGATTGGAAAGAAAATACTAGAACTTATAAAAACGCAAATTAGTGTTGGAGTGGATCCCGAGAAGGTTGTTTTTTACAGACAGTCTAAAATTGTAGAGACGTTTAGATTGCATACTTTGTTATCAATGTTGATTTCTATGTCAGAGTTAGAGAGACAGCCTACACTAAAGGAAAAGATATCTCAGGGTAAAAGGATGACTTATGGTTTGGTTGGATATCCTGTACTTATGGCTTCTGATATTTTGATTATGAGGGCAAATGTAGTTCCGGTTGGAAAAGATCAGGAAGCTCATGTAGAAATTACTAAAGAATTGGCAGAAAAATTTAATTCTATGTTTAGAGAGGTTTTGACTGTTCCTGAGAAAATGATAAATCCTGTTTTAATAGGCTTGGATGGGAAAGGCAAGAGTGGTAAATCAACGGGAGGTATATTTTTTAATGATACTTCTGAAGAAGTAAAGAAAAAGGTTATGTCTATGTACACAGATCCGAATAGAATTAAAGCAACAGATCCAGGTACTGTTAAAGGAAATCCCGTATTTATATACCATGATTATTTTAATGATAATTTAGATGAGGTCAAAGATCTGAAAGAGAGATATGAAAAAGGTAAAGTAGGTGATGTTGAAGTAAAAGAGAAATTGTTCTTAGCTATCGAAAGGTTCTTGAATCCTATTAGAGAAAAACGTAATGAAATCGAAAAACTGGGAGATGAATATATATTTGATTTACTTGAGACTGGCGAAAAAAGGGCAAATGAAGTCGCAGAACAAACTATGAAGAGTGTTGATGAAGTTATGAAATTTTAAAAATATGAGTAAATTTTTTGGAAAAAAATTGGGAATAGATTTAGGAACGGCAAATTCAGTAGTTTTTGTAGAAGGGGAGGGTATTGTCCTAACAGAGCCTACAGTTGTGGCTCTCGATTTGGAAAAGTCCTCTATTTTAGCAGTGGGTGATGAGGCAAAGGATATGTTAGGTAAAACTCCTGACAATATTGTTGCTAAAAGACCTCTGAGAAATGGTGTTATTGCCGATTCTAGAATCACTGAATCATTGCTGAAGTATTTTTTTAACAAGGCTTTGGGAAGTAATAGGTTTTTTAAACCTAATGTTATTATTAGTGTTCCAGCTGGTATTAATTCTGTAGAGAGAAGAGCAGTAATTAAGGCAGCTATGAGTGCGGGAGCAAGGAAAATCCATCTTATGCCAGAACCATTGTTAGCTGCAATAGGTGCTGGAATTCCGATATATAAGTCTTCTGGGAATATGATTGTGAACATGGGAGGTGGAACGACAGAAATAGGTGTTGTTTCATTAAATGGGTTAGTTAAATCGAGTTCTTTGAGGATTTCAGGTGATGCTATGAATGAAGCTATTGTTAATTATATGCGTAGAAAACATAGTTTTTCGATAGGGGAACAAACAGCGGAAAGAGTAAAAATTGAAATAGGTTCCTGCATTAAAGTCAATGAGCCTAGTTCTATGCAAGTTAAGGGAAGGGATTCAGTTTCTGGAATGCCGAAATCTATAGACATTGATTCTAATGAGGTTGCTAGTGCTTTACAGAATCCTCTCAATCAAATAATTGATGAGATACACAGCGTACTTGAAAGAACCCCTCCTGAAATATCTTCAGATATTATAGATAAAGGGATTGTTTTAAGTGGAGGGACTGCTTTGATAACGAATATAGATAAACTTTTTGCAAAAGCTACAGGGGTACCTGTATATTTGGCAGACGAGCCTATGTATTGTGTGGCGAATGGAACGGGAAGTGTTCTTGAAATGATGGCGGGAGGAGATTTTAGCTTTGCAAGTTGGTAAATGTGTTGCTCAATTTCTATTTATTCTTGATTTAAATTATATTATAATATCGCGGTTATTTTATTCAGATTATTATGTTTAAAAAGACGAGTAAAAATACGATGACTTTTGAGGAAGTGAATAAGTGGTTGTCTAAATTGAGAATTCCACTTTCTATGGTTGTTACACCTGTTAATTTAGAAGAGGAAAGGAAAAGGTTTAGAGAACTAGATAATTATAATCCACAATTTGAATACAAAATAGTTAAAAATGATAATGAGGAGATTCTTGAGGAGTTATCAAAGGTAGAAGAAATACCCGATATTGATCCAAATATTTCAGAGTTCTATATACAATTAATTGAGGATAAAAAGCTTACAAATAATCTTATGAATGCTGTGGGAGACAATGATCTTTTTACCGATCTGGCAATGCAGAAATTTAAAATGCCTACAGATGTACTATTTAGAAATGCTTGTAGAGTAATGAGAGGGAATTACAAGAGCTATAATGTAGTAGATACTTCTATGGTGAAACGTGAAGAGTTTCTTGGTTATAATGAAATTAAAGATATTTTTCAAAATACTTTTGACGCTTTTGGTTTGAAAGACTGGGGTGTTAACAAATCAAAGAATATTAGAAAAAATGGTATCAAAACAGGTATTAAGTCGAAAGAAGTGTTTATTGATCCTGTTATTAAAAAGACACCTTTGGAAGTCAAAAAGACTGTTGTTCATGAATTAACGCATATTATAAGGGCTTATAATGGTTCAAATTCTGGTGTTGGTGCTCTTGCACGACCTAATCTTAATAGCTATTTAGATGTGGAGGAGGGGCTAGCTATGTGGAATGAAGAGAGTATGGACTTACTCAAAGATAAGGATTTAAAAGAAAAGGCTACGATTGTATACGCTATTTCTTTGGGTAGAGAAATGTCCTTTTGTAAATTGTATGAGGTTTTGTTTGGGATGTATTCTCCTAAAAAAGCTTTTTACTTGACTTATCTTGTTAAGAGAGGATTAGGAGATACTTCGAAACCTGGTATCTTTCCGAAATCAGCTTCATATTTTAGAGGTTTTAGAAAAGTTAAGAGGAAATTAAATGCTGATGCGAGTTTATATAATAAGCTTTATGCAGGCAAAATAGGCTTTAAGCAGGTCAAATGGGTTGATGAAGGTTTAATTCAAGAGCCAACTATAGTTCCTAGCAAGGAGCTTTTTAAGGAAGTTTTCAAAAACTTTCAATAATATATTTTGCTATGTTTGCGGGTTCATCTCCTACTGCTTTTTCTTCATACGCTTTGAAGCCTGGATTGAGGCTAATTTCTTGGAGATATGGCTTATCTTGTTTAAACATAAAATCAGCGGCTATAAAATCTGCTTTAAAAGCTTTTGCTGTTTTTTGTGCTAGTTCTTTTATTTCTTGGCTAGGATTATTATACATGGTATATTCTCCTTGAGATACTGTCATAAATCCCTTTCTTGCTTTTCTTTTCCATCCTCCAACGACTTTTCCTTTACTTAAGAAAATTCTCATATCTTCCCCAGTATCACAATATTCTTGAATGAAGTAGTTCTTAAAATCTTTTTCATTTAGAAATTCCTGTTTATAGTCTTCAGGTTTATCAATTTTATAAACATTCTTCTTAATTTTTTCTTCTCCATCTATAATTCTTATGTCATTTTCACCATGATACTCTTTTATAATTAAAGGGAATTTTTCCAAGAAATCGCGTTTCACAGTGTAGTTGCCATCCAGCCTATAATATGAGTCAAAATATGGAATATTGTTTTGAGAACATATGTGTGCCATCCAGATTTTGTTATAATAAGGCATTACCTTGTATGATTGTGCATTCTGTATCAAAGGTTTCTTCTCACCTTCAGGGTAATTAGTTTGTTCAATATAGTCTATAACCAGTCTTTTTGTTTCATACTCCTTATGGTTTCCTAATGAGTGACCTCTGAATAGAATGTGAGAATATGAAGATAGGTCTATTCCATTACCTAGGATTTTTAGTTTTGAATTTTGAAAAATTATTTCAATATCATCCATTAGTAAAAAATCAAAATCAACATTCTTCTTTCCCAACTCTTCCATAATTCTGAGTGTAGCTGTTGTGTGTTTTTTACTACTGCTGATCCTTTGTTTTTTATCAATTATTAAATATTTCATATTTTTTGATTAAAGATTTATCTAATTTGTTTATATCCTTTTTATATTCTTTGTTAAAGTGTAGTTCATCTATTAAATCAAAGCCTAGACCGTGTTTTTTGGCTTCTGAAATATTTTTATGATGCAATACTATATTATCTAAAAATGAATTCAATTTGAGGGATTCTATGGCTTTGTGTGTTTCAACGTTCTGATTAATCAATTCTTTGTTGATGTATATGCTATTTTGATAGTATACACCTGTATTTCCTTTTAGTATAGGGTGCTGTTTAATATCTCCGATGATTACTATTTTTTTCGTTTTGTTCTTGTTTTTTAATAAACCCTTAACAAACTTCTTTGCTATTTCTGGTCTTTGTTTTCCAATAAGGGGGTAGAGGTTTAGGTAAGCTTCTGGCATAGTATTAATTTCTATGAGAGAGCCATTTTCTATCGTTAATGGCTTGGATATGTCTTGGCAAATTATGTCTACTCCTAAAGTATAGGCATTGATTGTTTGTGCTATGGATTCGCATATATATTTGATGTGTTTGCTTACTTTTTCTGTATAATCTATTGTAATTCCTCCCTGGCTCATACTTGCTATTTTTCTGACAGTTATTTTTTCTTTGTTTTTGGGAACGTGTTTTAGACTTAATCCTTGTTCTTTAAGATAGTCTATTAATGGTTGATTTATACTTATTGGTTTGAGTGTATGGGTGGGGTTTGAGGTGTCTCTTTGTTCTTGTTTGTTTGTTTCTTTTATTAATTCTTCAACAGTGCTTTTTCCATTTCCTTCAACAAATGCAGGAACTCTTTTTGTGACCGCTTCTAATTTTCCGTCAACGACTAATAGTCTAAAATCCTCACCTTGGACTTGTTTTTGAATGATTATTTTACTCCTTCTTCTTAATTCTGTTACGCTACGAATTGCTTCTTGGGCGTTTTCATATGCCTGAAGTGCTTGTTGGTAAGAGTGTATGTTTGTATTTACTCCATGTCCTCCTGCTAGCGATGTGGGTTTGATAACTACTGGCTTAGTATATTGATTAAAAATCTCTTTTAAATCATTTTTAGACGGTACTATTTCCCACTTGGCTAAGGGGATGTTGAGTCTATTGGTTAACTGGTTGGTTAGGTATTTGTCTGTTTGTATTAATCGTGCTATAGCAGAATCTTTTGAACTAGAGAAGAATATTGTAGACTCAGATCTCTTGCCACATCCTATTTTGTATTGTCTTTCGTATTGTCCGTCTGCTTTAAGAAAAGGTGTTATTTCTTCGTCCATTTCTTTTGCTGCTTGTAATACTGATATGGTAGACATTGATTTTATTTGTTTTTGAATAATTTCTTTTAATATTTTTTCCCTTTTGCTTTTTAGGTCTATATTTTCATTTAAAACTCTAGCTATTTCTTGCCATAAATAGGGGAGTTTTGTTTGTACTATCAATATGTTTTTGTTTTCTATTGTATATTTTTCAAGAAATATCGGATGAAAAGCTTTTATTTCTTCAATTATCTCGTAATCCACCTTTCTATCAAGCTTTGCCTTGACTGTTGTGGTTTTATTTTCAAAATTTATTCCTTGTAGCGTTTGTATTTTCATATTTTTAATGGTTTTTTATCAAATATTCTATTATCGGAATTGCAACCTTTACTTTTTTACCTTTATCTACTTGATAATGCATTTTTAAACCTGGGTTGTGATTTATTTCATTTATTATATATTCATCAGGTTTGTTAATATCTTTTACAATTAAATCTACTCCTCCCAATTCCATATCTAGCTCTTTAATTGCTTTTACAGCGATTTCTTTGTAGTAAGAGTGAACTTTTTCAGAGCATTCTTCTGTATGTCCTCCTTGGGCTAAGTTAGTACTATATCTAATATATACTATCTCATGATTTTTTGGTATAGAAGAAAGATCTAATTTTTGATCTTTCAAAACTTTTTGTGTCTCCTCATCTATTGGTATTTGGGTACTTTGGCTTCTGGATGTATTCTCTTCTTTTAGAATGTCTTCTATGGTTCTTTTTCCATCTCCTGTAATTCTCGGGGTGTCTCTTTTTACCACCCCTATGACTTTATTTCCAAGAGTTAGCAGTCGTACATTTACTCCGCTAAAGTATTTTTCACATAGTACTTTGATCTCATTTTTGGATTTATCTTTTTCATATGCTCTGTTAAAAGCTCCTTGAATTTCATCATGTGTAGGTTTGATAGATACACCTTTTCCTCCTAAGCTTTGTTTTGGTTTTATAACGATATCTTTGTATTCATCAAAGAAATCTTTAGCCTCTTGAACATTCTGCACTTCTTTTTGTATTGGTACAGAAAGATTTGCTTTATGTAGTATAGAGGTGGTTAGGTGTTTTCTTGAAGCTAATATTTTTGCTGGTGTATTCACTAGTGGTGTTACAGGCTTTATAATATACCAATGTTTGTCTTGATATTGAAATCTTGCCATACCTTTTTGCAGTATTTCATATTTCACTCCTAATTCGTCAGCAGCTTCTATATAGTAAGAGAGGTATATATTGCCTGCTTCTTCTAGGTAGTCTTTCATTTGCTTTTTTAAAAAATTTTATCTAGTAAAAGTCTTGCTTGCATCAATTAAATAATTTTTCAGTTCTTTGTTTCCAATTAAAATAGGGTATATCATTTCTTTTTGGGAGCTAACAATTGTTTCTATTTCTTTCTGTTTTCCAGCAATTTTAATTTTTGTTTTAACAACTGGTTTTACTTTTATTTTGGCACTCTCTGTTATGACTGCCAATCTATAATTTAAATCCCCATTCTCTGTATATTCCTTAATAATCTTCTTTGCTTCTGAAACAGATTTAAACTCTTCTGGTATGCCTAAGTTTTTAAAATTTTCAATGGTTTCTTTATGTCCCATTCTGTTTGCTAATCCTTCGTCTATTCTGGAGGTGGTAATTCCAGTGTCTAGTAATGCTCTAATAGTTTGATATTCTTTTTTGGCTTTTTTATCAATTTTATGGTATACGGTTATTTTTTCTACGAGGTTTACAATTTCTTTACCACTCAAACTTTCTATTTCATCTTCGATTTCTCCTCCGAAAAGAGTTTTAGCTAACCTTGAAGCTCTTTTTCTTGAAGATATATTCATATCTTTTAATTTTTCTAGTTTTGGTCTTAATCCACTATTATTGGCCATTTGTATCCCTAACCCTGGTCGAGAATTTACTTCCAAAACTAGAGGACCTCTGTCTGCATCTATTGCTATATCTATACCTAGAAATCCTATATTTGTAATGTCTTGGCATTTTATAGCTATGTTTAAAATTTCATCCCAATATGGTATTTTTATACCCTTGAGCGGTTTGTTTTCTTTTAAGTCTGATGTGAATTCAACGTTCTTATATGTGTTTTCTAATATTGAGCGCTTTTTAAGTTGAATTGATTCTGTTGTTAGTCCGTTTGCCAAATCTATACCCGTGCATATCCCTCCAGCATGTAAGTTTGCTTTTCCTTCGGACATCTTTGTTGGGAATCTTGCCATTGCCATGACAGGGACTCTATTGAATATTATGAGACGTATATCCGGGACTCCTCGAAATGAGTAATCTCGCAAGGTGGGGTGGTTTAATATTCTTTCCTCTATTACAACAACATCTCCAGTATCTCCCATGGAAAAAACTCCATCTAATATTTTTTCAAAATGTATACCTATTTGTTCTTTTGTCATTACTTGATGATTTGATTTGATCCAGGATAGTTTTCCTTTTTTTTGTCCATAAAAAACTATAATGCCGTTGCCTCCAGTTCCACGGTTTGGTTTCACCACAAAACTTTTTGGAAGGTCCTGCCATGCAAGCGTTTCTAATTGCCTCTTATTTCTGATTATTTTTATGGTTTTTGGGGTTTTTATATCAGCTTTGTGTAATATCTTTTTACATAAGATTTTATTATCAGAAATTTTTTTGGCACTTGGTGGATTATGTGGGCGTATGTATTCCTGGTTTCTACGGTTTATACCCAGTATTTGTTTATATTTATTCATTTTCGCCATTATCTGAAAGATCTTTTTTAAATCTAAAAAGTTCTTTAATACTTAGACTTTTATATTGTCCAATTAAGAAGTTTAATATTAACAGAGGAATTAAGATCCAAATATTATTTATTAAAAAATTTTGTAATTCGTTAATAGTCAGCAATAGCCATCCTATGCAAGCGATGATAACTGTTTCTACCAAAGAACGAATAGTTGTTAGTAAGTCTTTCTTAATATATTGTTTTATGAAGAAATCGGATAGGGTAATTATTAAGATTATTCCTAAGGGTGGTATAGCTGAAATAGTATGTTGTTCTGTAGTGATTGACCATGGTGATATTTCGTTTAGTGCTAAGATTATGAGAACCATAAAAACAGTTATTGTGTAATTAATTGTAATTCTGGACATATAGTGCATTCTGATGTTTTTAAGAAGAGTGTGAGAGAGTAATGTAGAAACAATTACAGCTACGGTTACTAGTAAACCATATCTTATTCCTGTAAATATATATGAAAAAGATAAAATCATCGGAGCATATATACCAAAGGTTCGAAAACCTATAATATATCTTGATACATTAACCAGAGTGGCGATTATTGGTACAAACAGAATAAATATTAATATCTCCTCTGTTATTACATCGACTTTTAACCAAGACAGGAAATTATTTAACTCTCCCATATTTTTTTTATAACAAGTTAACTTTAGGATTATATAATACTGTACTTGTGTTGTCTAAACTAAAAATCCCCGCAAAATTAGAGTATGCGGGGGTTTTGTAGAAGGTATTTATCGTCTATTCTAGTTCTACTGTTGCTCCAGCTTCTTCAAACTTTTTCTGGATTTCTTCTGCTTCTTCTTTCTTTGCTCCTTCTTTTAAAGTTTGAGGTAGTGATTCAACTAACTCTTTAGCCTCTTTAAGACCTAAGTCTTGGTTAATTTCTCTTACTACTTTGATAACATTTATTTTGTTATCTCCAGCATCCTTGAGCACTATATTAAAAGAGTCTTTCTCTTCCTCTTGTGCAGGTGCTTCGGCTTGAGCTTGTGCAGGTGCAGCTGCTGGTGCTGCTGCGCTTACACCGAATTTATCTTCCATAACTTTCACTAGGTCTGCGAGTTCTAATACTGTCATTTTTTCGACAATTTCAAGAACTTTTTCACCATTTTTACTTAGTTCTGGTAGATCTTTTTTTTCTTCTGACATATATATCTATTATTAAAAATTATATAATTTACTTTTCTGAAAGAGAGTGTAACACTCTCGTAAATCCTTTTACATTTCCAGTTAAGGTATTTAGCAAACCGCTTAAAGGAGCGTCCAGAGATCCCAATAGTTTTGCATATAGTTCTTCCCTTGATCCAATTTCTGCTAATTCCATAATCTTAGAACTAGTTATATATTGATTTTCAACTACTCCAAATCTGGGTTCTAGCAACTCTTTATCTTCTTGTATTTTGCTTAGTAATTTTGCCGCAGCAACTGGGTCTTCATTAAAAGTTATTATTGCACTGGGTCCAGAAAAGTCTTGAGTTTCCAATGGTTGTTTGCTTTCGTTTAATGCTATTTTGAAAATTGTATTTTTTATAACGGTGAAGTTGGCTCCAATGTCTTTTAGGTCCTGTTTCAGTTCTGATAGAGTGAAGGTATCGATATTATCAGATTTAACAATAATATATCCTTCGTTATTAGACACAATCTCCTTATACTGTTGTAAAAGCTCAGCTTTTTGCTCTTTACTCTTTGGCATACAAAATTTTAAAAACTAAAATTTCTTGAAATTTCTAACCTTTCTGATGTGGATTTAGAACCACACTTCTTCGAAAGTCTTGCAGATTATATTTCTTAACTCATTCGGTGTCAAGTATATTCTTCCCTTTTAATGCCTGGATTCTATCTTCCACTGGTGGGTGAGTCATAAATAGTTTGTTAAACCAATTAGCTTTTTCTTGCCCTCTTAGGGGTGAGGATATAAATAGGTGAGATGTTGTTTGTTCATTGGCTTTTTTCATGGGGTTGGGATCTTTGGAAATTTTCTTGAGGGCGTTTGCTAATCCTTCTGGATATCTTGTTAATAGTACTGCTGAGGCGTCAGCTAGATACTCTCTTTTTCTTGAAACAGCTAATCTAATTATAGTTGCAACTATTGGTAATATGATAGCTGCAATAATTCCTAATAACATCATTATAGCTCCTGCTTGTCCTCTTCCTCCTCTTAAACCGCCAAATATCGACGTCCTTATATATATCCTTGCTAGAACTGCAATAACAGCCACAAGTACAACTACTACTGAGCCGATTAACATATCTCTATTCTTAATGTGGGATAATTCGTGGGCAATGACTCCTTCTAACTCACTTCTTTCTAATTTATTAACGAGGCCTTTTGTGAACGCGATTACAGCATGCTCTGGGTCTCTACCTGTAGCAAAAGCGTTTGGTTGTGCTTCGTCCAATATATAGATTTTTGGCATGGGAAGGCCTGCAGTGATACACAGGTTTTCAACCATTCTATAGAGTTCTGGGTAATCGTCTTTTGAAACTTCTTTTGCATCTAGCATGCTTAGCACTATTCTATCTGACCACCAATAACTAACTAGTACAGATATTAAAGCATACGCTATGGCTATTAGAAGGATAAACCAGCTATCGAAGATTATGCTTATTAATAGCCCAAAAACTATGACTATTATTAAGAAGATTATTATTAAATAGTATGTTCTTCGGACATTTACGTCCGCAACATTATATGCGTTGGACATTCATTTTTTCCTAAAATTTTACATCTGGTGCTTCTTGTACAACCTTGTTTTGCTCTTCATCTAATTCGAAGAAATCCTTTTTAGTAAATCCCAACATGCTTGCTATTAATACGGCAGGGAATTTTTTAATAGCGATGTTATAATCTCTTACTACAGTGTTATAGAATCTTCTTGAAGCTAGAATCTTATCTTCTGTATCTCTAAGTTCTCTCTGTAATTCCAGAAAGTTTTTTGATGCTTTTACATCAGGATAGCTTTCTGAAACAGCAAAAAGAGATTTTAGAGTAGAGCTTAATTGATTTTCGGCTTCAGCCTTTTCTTGGGTTGTCTCAGCATTCATGGCTTTCGTACGTGCCTTAGTAACTTCTTTAAAAACATCTTTTTCATGTTTGGCATATCCCTTAACCGTATCTATCAAATTTGGTATGAGATCATACCTTCTCTTTAATTGTGCTGTGATATCCGACCAGGCTTCTTGCACTCTCTTATTTAATACTACAAGCCTGTTATATAGTCCGATGACAAAGAATATTATCAAGACCACTATCACTATAATCACTATTGTTGTTGTATCCATATGTTAAAGTTTAAAAATTATTTCTCCATTCTATTTGATTTCTACCTTGTTGTCAAGATTTTTAAACATTAATGAGGTGGTTAAAAACCTGTGAAGAAAGTTTTGTATATGTCTACAATTTTGAAAAATGGAAATTTTTTGATTTAAAATATTGTGTTTTTAAATTGAATATGGTAACTTGAAAGAGGGTAATATTTTAACTGCCTTTGGGGTAATGTTTAATTGGCTTCGAGATAACAAAAAGAATGTTTTTTTAGCTTTCGTATTAGCATTTTCTTTTTACTTGGTTGCTGGACCTTTGATTTATACAAATCCTTCTTTTCAGGAGTATTTAGAAAATAGGGGGCGAAGCAAAGATGATCAGGTTTTGGGTATTATATCTGAGGAAGAACTCAATTATCAAGAAGAAGAGATTGGGGTTGTAGTTTACGAATTTATTAATGACTTACAAGCAAGAAACTTTGAGCGTATTTATGAAACTACAGATGTGGGTAGGAATTTAGATTTTTCCAGATGGCATAAAATAGAAGATGCTGAAATGGGTGGGGATATTAGGTACGAGGGAGAAGAGGTTGGTTTAGTTAAAGTTAATTTTCTTTTTGTTGCAGACGAGAACGATTTTAAATATCCTTTAACTGTTGTTTTGGTTTTGAATAGGGGGGATGAAGAAGACTGGCGAATAAAGGATGTTGAATATAGTTTAGATAGATATTATGATGCTATTGAGAAATAGTAGTGGAAGAGACTTAAAATTTAATTGTTATCGCTAGATTATGAAAGCTTTATTAAAAACTGTTTTTTCTTCTGTGTTAGGGTTTGTCTTTTTGGTTTGTATAGGTGGTTTAGTAGGTTTTTTTGTTCAAGCCGAATCTTCTTTTCTGGAATTTGGTTTGGAGGTTTCAGCTCCAGAATCTGTAAATATTAGTATTGATGTGGAGCCTTCTGGTGCTGGAAATGTGATAGGTGATGATCCTGGAGAGTACGAACACGGAGAGCAAATTGAATTAGAGGCGGTTCCCAACGAAGGTTATGAATTCGATAATTGGACAGAAAATGGTGTTGAAATAAGTACTGATGAGAATTTAACATTTGAGGTTGGAATTGAAGATCGAGATTTAGTCGCTAATTTTATTCTTAAAGAATATGATATTGAAGTAGAATCTGTGCCACAAGATGGGGGGAGCGTTAGTGGAGGCGGTGTCTATTCCCATGGTGAGAATGTCAGTATTTCTGCAGATCCCAATGAGGGTTATGAATTTGTTGAATGGCAGGTTGACGGAATTAAGCAATTTGGGACAAAGTCTCCTACTTTCCAAGCTGTAGAGGATTTGGTTTTGGAAGCTATTTTTGAAAAGAAAGAATACGATGTGTCTTTGAATACGGATGGAGATGGTTCTGCAATTGGTGCTGGAACTTACGAACATGGTGAGAAAGTAAGTATTATTGCTAATCCTAGCCCAGGTAATCAATTTGTTAAATGGCTTGATGTTGATAATAACGAGTTGTCACAAGATTCCGTTTATTCTTTTACTATAACGGGCCACAGGAGTATTACTGCGGTTTTCGAGAAGAAGGAGTATAAAATAGACTTATCAGCTTATCCTTCAATAGGAGGTGATGTTTATGGTGCAGGAGTGTATAAACACGGTGATGCAGTAGAAATAGAGGCTGATTCTAATGCAGGTTATATCTTTGATAAATGGGAAGAAGATGGAAACTTAGTATATGCTACTACAAAGGTTAAATTTACTGCTATAGGAGATAGAAATCTTGTGGCAATTTTTAAAGATGAACCTGTAGAACCTGAACCTGAACCTGAACCCACGTATTCTATCGTTGCAAGTAGTGGTGAGAACGGAGATATTGAACCATCAGGTGTAAGAAGTGTTGAAGAGGGTGAAGATAAAATGTTCAATATTATTCCTGATGAGGGATATGGTGTTTACGAAGTTTATGTTGATGGGGAAGAAAAAGGTAGGTTGAATGAATATACATTTGAGAATGTTTCAGATGATCATACAATTCATGTAGATTTTGAAAAAATTGTAAATATAAATATAGATATAGATGATGATGTAGGGGGAGATTTTGTTGGTGATGACGATGATTTTCTTGTAGGGGACGACTTTATAATAGATGAAGGAGATATTGATGAAGATGATGGTTATGAATTAGAATATATAATCATTATAGATGAGGATGGTAATGAAATTATCATTACAAAAGATGATCTACCCTATACATACAAAATAACAGGTGATTTTGAATTAAAGTTTGTATTTTCTAAATTACCTGAAGAGCCAGAAGAGGTTGTAGATGAAAGCCTTGTTAGCAGGATAGGGCAAAGTATTTCGGGAGCAGCAGGCGCTTTTGCTAGTGGTATTAGAGATTTAGATGTAGATGATGAAATAATCCAGACAACTTCTACAGCAGTTGGAGCTGTAGTAGTTCCTCTTACAGCACTATCTCTTTTATCTAGTCAGTTTGGGATGTATTACTATCTCATGCAATTATTTTTAGGGATTCTCGGTATAATGGGTTTACGTAAAAAGGGCAAACCTTATGGTGTTATATATAATTCTGTAACCAAGGAGCCGATTAATCGAGCTATTGTTAGGGTATATGATACAGCTGGTAAACTTGTTCATACAGATGTTTCAGATGTTTATGGTGTCTTTTCAGGAGAGTTACAGGATGGTAATTATACTATGGAAGTATTTGCTCGTGGTTATGAATTCCCATCCGGTGTAGTTTCTGGTTCAGCAGACAAACCTTATACCAACATATACAGGGGAGGTGAGTTTACTTTGGATGCGAATAATCCTTTACAGTATTCAATCCCC